>Ga0209952_1000134_pt1 | contig 275413 bp, 244 predicted proteins | sample ThiBiot_750_biof_2_FD_183951 | JGI IMG/M metagenome (GOLD analysis project Ga0209952, IMG submission 183951) | Wastewater bioreactor microbial communities from Cape Town, South Africa - Thiocy_cont_750_biof (SPAdes) | ecosystem: Engineered > Bioreactor > Thiocyanate-remediating >... | reverse complement strand
GGCCATGACCTCTCCGCTGTGGTTCGCCGATCCCGGCGGTCGGTGGGTTCGCACGTTGTCGCGCTTTTATCGGCTGGGGACGCCCGCCGATCCCAACATCATGCGTCAGGTGCTGGCTGCCGTGGCGGGGTCCGACGCTCCCGGAAACGACGACGGATCGGAGGGCAGGTCATGAGCACCGATCCCAGCGTCGACGAAGCCGACCAGCCGGCAATGATCGATGCGATTGCGACAGGCGCCGCCGCGGACTCTTCGGTCACCGACGACAAGTATCGAGACCTGCCGCGTCTCCTGCGTTACGCCATGCTGGTCTCGGCCAATGGACGATATATCGACCAGAGACTTGCGGCCGAGATCGACACGCTATGTCCGGATCTTGCGCTCACCCCCGGCTGGCTTGCCGACCGCGCAACTGAATCCGGCCAAAACCTCGGTACCGACGTTGGCCTCCTGCTTGCGGCCGAGCTCGACCGGCGGGCCGTCGGCGACGACCGGCCGGATCTACGATCCTTGGCCGATTGCGTGCGGATGCTCTCGTTGCCGACGCCGGTCGAACTGCATCACTTCGATGAGTACCGGCGCGTGGCCAAAGCGCTGGTGATGGCGTTCATCAGCTTTGCGCGCGGCAGCGACGACGAGAAGTTGTGTTCCGACCTCGAATGCTTCTGCTTTGGCTGGGCCGCCCTTCCGACCTGCAGTCATCTGTTGAGCCGCTACGACCGATCCGCCGCCCATGCCGCAAGCGTCGTCGGCACGCGGATGGCAGAGCAGCGGATAGCCGCAGCCAAGAAGTCGGTCTGGCGGCTGATCGAGGAGCGAGCGAAACAGGAAGAGAAAGAAAAGGCAGAGCAGCAAGAAAAAGCCGCCGCCGACGCAAACCGGACCACGGCCTCTCTTGAAGCCGTGCCGGAAGATCACCTTGTGGTCGCTCGCCTCGACGACACCATGATGAAAAACCTCAAACTCAAGGAGGTCATCGGTCCGCTCAAATCGGTCATCAACACCGCGCTGCCGCTGGTGAAGCCGCCGGCGCTGCATCAGGTACGAGAGATCCTGATGTTCGAGTTCCCCTATGCCACTGATGTCATCGACTTCGTACTGGCCGACCTTGTCGGGCGGGTGACGGTGCACCTGCGACCGCTGCTGCTGGTCGGTGATCCCGGCGGCGGCAAATCGCGGTTCGCGCGCCGGCTTGGCGAAGTACTCGGTGTGAATGTCTGGCGTGAGGACGCGTCTCGCGCCGACGGCGCGGTGTTCGGTGGTACCGACCGGCGCTGGTATTCTGCCGAACCCAGCCATCCGCTCCTCGCCATCAGTCAGGGCAAGATCGCCAACCCGATCGTCCTGCTCGATGAACTTGAGAAGGCCGGCACGCGTGCCGACTACGGCCGGCTGTGGGACTGCCTGCTCGGCTTCCTCGAACCGGAGACCAGCGTACGTTATCCAGACCCCGCACTACAGATCACGCTCGACCTCAGCCAGGTCAGCTACATCGCGACCGCCAACAGTCTCGATTCGCTGCCCTCTCCTCTGCGCGACAGATTCAGGGTTGTCACGTTCCCCAAGCCGACGGCGAAAGACCTTGACGCACTGCTGCCGGCCGTAATCGCCGACCTTACCGGCGAACGCGGGCTCGACCACCACTGGGTCGCACCGCTCGACGGCGTCGAGCGGGATGCCGTCGCCGCCCATTGGCGCGGCGGCTCGGTCCGTCGTCTGCGCCGTCTCGTCGAAGCCATTTTGCGCGAACGCGACATCCGCGCACCACGGAATTGAGCGGGAGAACGATCGTGAGTTATCAACTCTCCCGCCAACCACGATCGCCGTCGTGGCTACCACGTCGGCCTTCCTCGGCTTCGGCCAACACATCTATCTTAAGTGCTCCCACGAATCCCGGTAAACTGGGCGCAGACATGCAGAGGACCGACACCGTGACTGAACCCCAGATCGTCTGCCCGAACTGCCATACTGAAATTAAATTGACCGAATCTCTCGCAGCCCCACTTATTGCTGAAACAAGACGACAATTTGAGCAGCAGCTTGCCGCAAGGGAGTCTGACTTTGCGAAGCGTGAGGCCACGCTGAAAAAGATTCAGGACGATCTCGCCAGAGCCAAAGAGGCCATCGACGAACAGGTCGCGGCCAAACTAAAGACCGAGCGTGCCTCCATCGCCGAGACTGAGGCAAAGAAAGCCCGTACCGCGCTTGCCGGCGACCTTGAACAGCGTGACCGGCAACTCGCCGAGTTGCAACAGAACCTCGCCGCCAACAACGCCAAGCTGGCCGAGGCCCAGGCGGCCCAGGCCGAGATTATGCGCAAATCCCGCGAGCTTGACGATGCCAGGCGCGAGATGGAGCTCACCGTCGAGAAAAAGGTGCAGGAGAACCTCACAGCCATCCGCGACAAGGCGAAGCTGGAAGCGGAAGAAGCCCTCAAGGCAAAGGTATCCGAGAAGGAGGCCCAGATCGCCGGGATGCAGCGTCAGATCGAAGAACTACAGCGCAAGGCAAGCCAGGGCTCGCAACAGCTCCAGGGCGAAGCGCTCGAGCTTGAATTGGAATCGCTGCTGCGCGGGCGCTTCCCGCGCGATCTGATCGAGCCGGTAGCGAAGGGCGAGTTTGGCGGCGACGTCCTTCATCGCGTGCTGGGTCCGACTGGCCTAGCCTGCGGCGCCATCCTCTGGGAATCCAAACGCACCAAGGCCTGGAGCGACGGCTGGCTTGCCAAGCTGCGCGACGACCAGCGCACCGCCAAGGCCGAGATCGCGCTGATCGTCTCAACCGCCTTGCCCAAAGGCGTTGAGACTTTCGACTTTATCGATAACGTATGGGTTGCCGAGCCCCGCTTCGCGATCCCCCTGGCTATTGCGCTGCGAGAGTCCCTGATCAATCTTGCGGGCAGCCGTCAGGCACAGGAGGGTCAGCAAACCAAAATGGAGCTGGTTTACCGCTACTTGACAGGTCCGCAGTTCCGGCACCGCATCGACGCCATCGTCGAACGGTTCACCGACATGCGCGACGATCTCGACCGCGAGCGCAAAACCATGATGCGGATGTGGGCCAAGCGCGAAGAACAGCTCAAGGGTGTTCTTGATTCGACAGCCGGCCTCTACGGCGACCTCCAGGGCATTGCTGGCCGCGCGATGCAGGAAATTGAGAGTCTGGATGTGCTGATGATTGAGAACATTTAGTCTCAAGAATGCGCTTCAAACTCATATGCATCTCCCATCCCTTTGCGCTTCAAACGAGTAACGTGATGGGTCCAAACAAGTCAGGATGACCGACGAAAAGGAGATCGCTATGAATGGTGATCATTCGGCCCCCATTCGAACGCTGCACCCACCGAGATTGAACTACGTCTTCACCCGAGCCGCTCGCACAAAAAACATAGACAATGTTCCTCTTGTCGGTGCATCTGAGCGGCTTGTTCGTAGAGGCTCACGCAGCGTATTGCGCACAGCCACCTCTGACAAATACCTCCCAGTCAAAACTCAAGAGGCGAGATATCCTAGGGGCTCGGCCTGGCCGCTGCAAATGCGAGCAGACATGGTCGCGGCCTATCTCGATTTCGATGGCACGAGAGATTTGTGCGAGGCAATAAAGAACGGTAATGCGCCACTGCCCACCGCTGCGCGCGTCATAAGGAAGAAGCTAGAGGCTGTGTGGCATAAGAATGCAATCGACAAGTTTGTGTATGGGCCGAACTAAGTAGTTCTTTCAAGCAAGGCCCTTCCTAAAGACGATTAGCCACGAACTAAGAACTTTAGCAGATCTGTGGTACCGTATCGCGAACTGATTTCCACCAGTCGACTGTGTCTCTCCCGGTGAAAAAATGGCTTCCTCTGGGCAACTTTCGCAAGCGCTCGCCAGCGCACTTGGACTTCCGGGCAGCGTAGGAGTCGCGGCCATCCAAATGCTTCGTGCTGCTAATATGATTACGAAAAAAGGACGTGGAACAAGCGCTGCTGAAATGACTAAGGATGATGCTGCCACCATCCTTACCGCTCTTGTCAGCGGCGCGGTTATGTCGCAAATCGCGGACGTTACTTCTCTTCTCCTCAATATGAAGCATGTTCTTTCTTTTACGGCAGGAAAAATGCCCCCGGGCTTAGGAGCACTACGCGTTTCGCCAAGCCTCTTTTACCGAGCTTCAAAGACAGCGACACTTCGCGATGGATTGGCAGCGGTTCTTGACGAGACCTGGGCCCAGGACGCGGAATTCGATGAAGATGGCAATGAGCGATATCCCGGATTCGATTCTTTGATTGATCTCGTGTCGCTGAGTTTCACGGTCGGCATGGATAGCCGCAGATCGGGTGGCTTTGCCGTGATTAAGGCGCGTGTTACCAGAGATATTGTGATGACGAGGCTTTATAGTACTTGGCCCATCAAGACCTCCGTTACTGAGGAGGATTTTCTTATCGACCCATGGTCGGCATTCGATTCCGGCGCAAAGCTTATGATTGCCTCACGTGTAGACGGCCCGGTATTCGCCGCGGCAGCTACGTGCCTAAAAGAGAGCAGTTCTAAAACCCGCCATCGGATCAAGCGGCTCGCGCGGCAGTGATGATTATTACCTACTCACCGGACTATACCGGTACAAAAGCTTTCCAATCCGCTCCAGTTCAGGTGACGATTTTCTTCGCTGATTCATCCCCTTTCGGAACGTTTCACGATCCACAGGATCGTCGATGCTACTGAGCAAATCGTCAAGGGTCATGCTCGTCTTAATGTTCTTCAGATAACTTATTGCGTCATCGATGACGGCTTTCGTCCGGGCTTGTTTGGTAGCGCGTTCAGACCTTACTTCTATTCGCTCCGGTCGGACGGCTGAAGTACCTTTTAGGTGCCACCTATTGTCAGGATTTAGAACGAACTTCCCGCGTGCTTGCTGCAAGTAAACCTTGATCTTTTTTGGATCATAATGTGTCCGCAGTTCGTCAGAGAGCTTTCGGTATATCTCGGCTGACGTCATTGAATAAAGACTTTCGGAAAGGATTTTCTCGGTTTCGCGCCTAAGGACTGGCAGCATCTTCTTTGGCTTTCGCGCAGCTAGAGGGCTCGCGAATTTTTCTTGCCCATTTCCCGGCAACGACCAGTTGCCTGCGTAATCCTGCATCAATCCGGAATATCCATAGCCTATGCTTTTTAACGCGAGCAGCGTTGATTCTACCGAAATCAAGCGCTTTAGTTCGGGGAATATTCTTGAATGGAGTTCGCAATATCCGATCGGCTGCTTTGCTTTAGCGAGAATATCAGTCACTTCTCGAACAGCCGCGATACACACTGGCACGACGTCCGGAAAGTCTTTCCCGTCCAAGCTCGCGTTAGCCCAGAACCTACGGCTGAAACTTTCGTAATATAGTTGTCCCGGACATGCTTTGAGAAGCACTTCTGTTATATAATGTTTGGAGTAGAGCGCTTGTATCTCCCCCGGTAGTCGACGATGAATTTCGGCCCCGGAGAGTGGGCCTTGTATCTGACGCAGAACCTGGATGGCCGCCTCGACCACGAGCTGTTGCTTTTCGGACGGGGTTCGCTTTGTGCTGATTGTCGTTAACGGCGGCTTCAACGGGATTCGCTGAGGCAGATCTCCGTTTAACGGCGGTTTGCTGTTGGATTTGTCCTGAATTCTACCTGCATCTACGGGACCGAGCTCAAATCCCGGTTGCATTGAATAAGCAGTAGCCTGGGTGAGCGTTGATGACTTTACAAGACGCGCTCGCCCATCATCCACGTACGCATGCACAATTGGCGCGTCATCCGCATTGACGATTGGAACAGGCTGCCCCCCGTTTCCTTTATGGTCATCGTGAGAAAGCCTCGCCTCGCGAAAAGGAGCGACATAGTTTCCGTGACCCGCACGTCCGAGCTCCGGCCCGTCACTAATCGAACTGCTCTTCTCTGTACGAACTGGCGCCGGCCCTGCAGACGGTCTCTGTGGAGCATCGGAAGACTTGGTTTCCAGCAGATTTCGCAAACCATCTACTACGGTAAGAAGTTGATGCACATATTCCGTGGACTGGGCTGCGATCTGATTGAGAGCTGACAATATGGCCTCAGGTGCGAGAAAGGCCACTACCTCGTCGACACTCCGAACCGTCGGGGGCGATGTCGCCTGCTGCTCGCGGTCAAGTCTCTCGAAAAACACTTTGCGGTAAGCTACGGCGATCGTGTTGGAAACATGCGCAGCTGCGACCAGTTCTTTTATGGTGAAGTCGTGGCCATGTTCGTCAAACAGTTTTCGGCACGCGCACTCAAGGCGCGCGTCCCTTCCAGGATTGTTAGCTATTGCTCGCTTGCGCATCCGCTAATGATCGCTTCCGCAGCTTAATGCGAAGTCTCCGAGATCGATAACATCGGTAATATCATCGGTAATCTTCAATCGAGGATTACCGAGATATGACTGCGCCGGCACCGATGTGCGGACTTTTCCGACTCGGTTGAAAGTCTCTGACGAATCCTTGGTCCCATTCCGACTTGCAAGAACTCAATCGCTCGGGAGTATCGAGTTTTCGACGCGATGGAGTCGGAACAGAATTCTAAAAAACCGCGTTAAATCATTAGCTTATCTAAAATTCCTTGGTGCCAAAAAAAGGTTCAAACCCTCCCTCAACCCTGCTTTTCCCGGGGATTCTCGCATCCGTTCCGACAATACAGCGCTCCATTCCGACTACGCCAAGTGCAATTATGGGCCGCCGTTTGTCTCATGATGGATATCCAGACGGCTTCCGAGACAACCGGTAATGGCAGCAATTTGAACGTTACCGGGAGTACAGAGTTAACCTTGTGTTATCAAAACAGTTGATCAAAGAATTATATTAGTAATGGTATTGGTCATCCGGTTGCCGGTAGTCGGCGACTAACAGCAGTTGAGGTTTTCAGATGAGCACTACCGTTACCGTGGCGTTGTTGCCGTACATGCGCGTTCACACTTCCGAGGCGACCGGTTTGCATCACCTGCGCTGGGAAGTCTCTACACCGATCGCCAAGGCGGGCTTTAAGCCCGCCTGCCTGGCGCTCGGCACCGATGTGTCCAAGGCGGTAGCGAAAGTCGAGAACGATCTGCTGCCACGGTTGCGTGCTTTCCAGGCCGGAAGCGCTGCAATCATGCTGCCGAAGATGCCGGTGCCGGGCACCGTCGACGAGTTGGTCCATGTCTACATGACACACCCGACCTCGACGTTTCTGACGAGATGCAACGAGAAGACGCGCAAGCAGATGACGCGCCTTCTCGCTGCAGGCACCGACCATCGGCTGCGCAGCGGGGAGCATGAAGGCATGCGGATCGGATCGCTGATGATCGAGCAACTAACCGCAGTCGAGGCGCGCGCATTGCGTATAGAGTACGAGACCGTCGAGGAGGCTGGAATCGACCCTGACACCGGCGAGACCGTTACGGTAGTTCGCAACCGCCCCCGTATGGCGGAATTGGTGTTCGAGGCGCTCAAGACCGCCTTCAACGCGGCGCGGGGCATCTACCCGAAGACGCCTGCAAATAATCCTTTCGAAAAGCAGAAGTTCGGTACTCGGTTCAGAAAGGAGACCTACGCTGCAGACTTTTACGATCTCCTCAACACCCTTTTGGCCGCCGAGGAAACCGGCAAGCGAAACATGGGAACGAAGTGCCTCGTCGCCTACGATCTCAAGATCCGGGTCGAGTCCATCGGCACGAAGCTCATGGTCGAGCACTACAAGCCGCCGCACCGCCCCGATCAGATGTTGATTACGCATTGGAAGACCAAGCGCGCGACATGGATCGACCTTCGCGATTTAGACGGTGATCCGCTCTACCCAGCACTGGAGGAGCGCCTCGATGAGTGCAAGGGCGAGCGCACCACCGGGATCCTGATTCCGAAAGATGGGACGGTGGACGAGCCCTGGGGGACGGCGGAAGGCACACTGCAAAGTTCGTTCTACGCCAGCTTCCGCGAACTTATGGAGGCAGCAGGACTTCCCGACGAGTGCAAGTTCACGAGCTTCCGCCACGGCGGCATCACCGAGTCCGCCGAGGCGGGCTGCACCGAGAATGAGATGATGATTCTGAGCGGCCATCTACATTCGGGAACGGTCCAGCGCTACGCCAAGAAGACACGGCGGGGTCGCGAGGCGGCGCGGAAGAAGGTACTCGCGAGCCGACAGGAGTTGATCGATCGCATGATGCACCCCGCGAATACCAGAGCGAAGCGATTGATCGCCCCCGCACCGGCGCTGGTGAAGGACGTGACCGGAACGGAGCCTAGCGCGAGGTAATGCTGCCATGACCGCGAGAGAAGTTTCAGGGGCCCGGTAGAAACGTGCGGGCTCCCCAACGAAGGGACGATGATTCCTGTGGTAATCGGCTGAGTGCCTTACGGGAGGCGAGACCTTCCACAAGGCGGACGGCATCACCGGCGAGCGCACTATGCACGACATGCAGGTGTACGGTCCCCTACGCAGCAGCTACGTGTTCTTCGCACCCTCGCCGCGCGAACCTCCAGGCGGACGATCTTGGAGGGCTTTTCTTGGAGAAAGAGCACCTATATTCACTCGACCGCTCGCAACGGCAGCGGTCGCCCGCTCGCGCCCAACCCGTTGCTCCCGAAGTTCAGTTACGGTTTCGCACTCCAGATGGCATTCAAAAAACCGGCCGCTCAAAGCGCGGTCCCCGACAGCCCGGACCGCCTGTTTCGCGATCTGCCGCGGCGCAAGCATGCGAGTCTGTTCGATCACCAGGGACAAGTCCTGCGCACCTACGTCGCCGAGGCGGCAACCGCATCCGACGTCGCGTTGCAGTTGCCGACAGGAAGCGGCAAGACTCTGGTCGGCCTGTTGCTGGCGGAGTGGCGCCGGCGAAAAAATCGCGAACGCGTCGTCTACCTGTGCCCGACGCGACAACTCGTGACGCAGGTGGTCGGGGAGGCATCGTCCAAATACGGCCTGACCGTCGAGCCGTTTGTCGGTCAGACCAAGAGCTTCACGCCGGACGCGAGGGCCGCCTACGAAAACTCCGATCGCGTCGCCGTCACCACCTACAGCAACCTGTTCAACACTAATCCCTTTTTCGACCGCCCGGAAATCATCATCGTCGACGACGCCCATGCGTCCGAGAATTACATCGCGGACCTCTGGACCGTTCGTATCCGGAGGTACGAGACGAAGGACGAGACGCTGTTCAAGGCGGTGGCCAGCGTACTCAAGCAGGTCGTCAGCGACGCCAACTACGCGCGCATGACCGGCGAGAGCCGATCGCTCGACGATGTCGCCTGGGTCGACAAGATATCGACGCCCCGACTCGCGGACATCGAAGGCGAATTCCGCGCCGCGATTGCCGCCAACGTCGGGCAGGCCAGCCAACGTTGGGCCTGGAGCATGATTTCCGACCATCTGATCGCCTGCCAGGTCTACGTGTCCTCCTCCGAGGTGCTGATCCGACCGCTGATACCTCCGACCTGGACCCATGCGCCGTTCGCCGACGCGACGCAGCGCATCTTCATGTCGGCGACGCTCGGTGCGGGCGGCGACCTGGAACGTCTGACCGGCCGCGCCCGCATCAAGCGACTGCCGATTCCCGCCGGTTGGGATCGTCAGGGCATCGGCCGGCGCATGTTCGTGTTTCCGGAAAAGTCTCTGGGAGAACAGGAGACGATCGACCTGCGGCGCGATCTCATGAAAATCTCGGGACGAAGTCTGGTCCTGACGCCGAGCAACGACGCGGCGGAGACGATCTGCGACCACGTCAAGCAGACACTGAACTATCCGACCTTCGCCGGCGCCGATCTTGAGACTGGCAAGGACAGCTTCGTCGCATCGCCGACGGCGGTCGCGGTCGTCGCGAACCGGTACGACGGGATCGACTTCCCGGACGACAATTGCCGGCTTCAGTTTGTTGAAGGACTTCCGCGTGCCGCGAATCTCCAGGAGCGCTTCCTGATGAGCCGTATGGGCGCGAATCTTCTCTTCAACGAGCGGGTGCAGACCAGAGTGCTGCAGGCCGTCGGTCGCTGCACGCGCGGTCTGAACGACTATTCTGCGGTGGTCGTTACAGGCGAGGACTTGCCGGCCTATCTCACCGACCGCAAGCGGCGGAAGTTCTTCCATCCGGAGCTTCAGGCGGAGCTCGAGTTTGGCATCGAGCAGTCGACGGGCGTGAGCGCTGCGGACGTTATCGACAATTTCGAGATCTTTCTGGAGCACGACACCCGTTGGGAGGAAGCCAATGCGGTGATCCTGGACGCACGTGACAAGGCGACCCAGGACGAATTTCCCGCCATGAAGGATCTCGCGGCGGCGGTGCCTCACGAGATCGCGTGGCAGAAGGCGATGTGGGAGGGCGACTGCGCGAAGGCGTTCGACGCCGCGCGGGACGTGCTCGGCAAGTTGAACGAACCGGATCTGCGCGGCTATCGGGCGCTATGGCACTATCTCGCGGGAAGCGCGGCCGAGCTCGCGGCACGCGACGGCGACACCGGTTTCGAAGCGCATGCACGTACGCATTTCCGGCAGGCGAAGGATGCTTCGTCGGGAATCTCGTGGCTGATCGGGCTCGCCCGCGGTGGCGCCGCGCCGACGCCGGACGAGCGCGATAGCGCCAACGTCATGCTGCAGGTCGAGAGGCTGGAAGCGTATCTTCAGAAGCTCGGCACCTTGCATAACCGCTCCTTCTCCGCCCGGGAGAAGGAAATACGCGAGGGTCTGAAGACCGCCGACGCATTCGAGCAGGCGCAGGTGATGCTCGGCGAACACCTCGGCTTTCAGGCGGGTAAGCGCGAGGAGGACGCCTCGCCTGATCCGTGGTGGTTCGTGGGCGACCTTGCGATCGTATTCGAGGATCACGCCGACGCGAAAGCCGATGCGACGCTCGATGCCACCAAGGCGCGCCAGGCCGCGAGCCATCCCGACTGGCTTCGCGAGCACGTCCCGGGCACCGCCGGCACCGCGATCCAATCCGTCCTCGTGACTCCCGCCAAGAAGGCCAAGCAGGGCGCCGTTCCTCATCTGAGCCGTTTCGCGCACTGGGACCTCGCGGACTTCCGCACTTGGGCGGACAAGGCTCTCGATATGGTGCGCGAACTGAGGCGCACGTTCGTCGAGCCGGGCGATCTGGCGTGGCGCGCCGAGGCGGCTAGTCGACTCGAACAGGTCCGCGCCGACGCTCCCGGTCTCGCCCGCTGGCTTTCGGGCAGATCTGCTCGCGATCACCTCAAGCCGGTGGCGTAGCGCGCGGTCGGGCAGGAGGCGTCGCGAGAGCCGACGAATTCGGCGTGTGGGAGAGGACGGCGAGATCCTACGACGTGCAATAGCCTTCTCTCGCAACCTCGTGTAGGAAGATAGAATCTCGAGATCACGAAGAAATGCTTTGACGGTAGCTTGGGGAATTTTCGAGATCAAAGAGGAATCTTTCGATCTGGGCCATCTCGACGAGACGGTGATCTCCGTCGAAATCGGTGGCGAGCAGCATGCCATTTTGGTGGAGTTCTCCGATCATTGCTTCACGGAAGAGGCCCTTCCGGACGACGCGCGACCCAAATTTCCGTCGTCCACGCGGAAGGACGGCCGCTTCTGTGTGAAGCGGTATCAGGCGTCATTGAATATCTGGGAACATCTCGGTCGGGCCGCGGGTGGTTCGGTCTGGCTCGGCGAGAGCGATCGGTGTCTGGTCGTGAAGCTGACCACCGAGGAAGGCGAGGACCCATTGCACTACGTCATTCCCTTCACGCTCGAACGCTGGAAGGGAGACAAGCGGGCGAAACTGAAGATGCGGGTCCGAAGCGCCTTCCTGAGGGACTCGAGCAGGCGCGTGGCGACCTTCGGTCAGGTCAAATTCGCAACTTTAGTCGAGCTGACCCTAACGAGCGCATCGCCCCGCCGCAACTACGACCGAAACCGGAAAAAGCCATGGTGAAAATAGAACAGGCCCTTTCGGGCCTGTGCGACATCGCGAGATGTCTCGGGGCGAACCTCTTGACCCTTTGCGGGGCTGCCCATCTCTTGGAGACGGCCCCGATGTTGCCATCGGGAGGGGCTGGTTGTGCGCACGCCCTATGTCCAGCGATCTGCCACGGAATGTAATATATCCGAGGCCCTCATGCAACGATCTTTTGGGCTTCTAGTTCCGCGCGGCGGCCCCCATTGCGCGCGACATCACACATAAGGTACTAATATTACTCAACAATTTCAAGCGTCGATTAGCTGCTAACCGATTTGGGACCTTTCCGAATGTCTGGTGGCAAGGGTTGCACAATACGGAACCCAGCGACTATCATTGCGTGCACAAATACCCCGCGACGTCAATTACTTGCACGCTTTAGCGGTATTTGAATGCCACCTTCGCTCTGAAAGCCTCCTCTCAAAAAATCGCAAAGGAAGGGTTTCGGCGATGGCCGCATGAGGGATTAGCGCCATGCAAAGGGGGCCGTCCGGGCGGTCTTCACAACCACTCTGCGCCATGCGAGGCCGCCGATGCCGAGAGCACTGAATAAGATGACGAAAGGAGGTGTCGGCTATAAACGCCCTCCGGAAATCGAGGCCAGCATCGATATGGCCTTGGGTCAGGAACTCGAGGAGCAGTTGCGGAGGGCCAAGATCCGCGATCCGGCGGATCCTGGCTACATGCCGAGCGAATGCCTGGTTCACCTGGTTCGCGAGGCACGTCTGTCCGGAGACAAGCGCGCCGTGGACAGGCTCGTCATTCCCCTGCTGTCGCGCTGCGAACGCCGACTCAAGCGCACCATTCCGGACACCTGGTCGGATGCACAAGGCCTGCGCGACGAGGTGCTGCAGACCTTCTGCGAGCTGCTCGCACGCGTCGGCAGCAATCAAGACGCGACGGCGCTCGACCTGTTCGAGTGCAAGTTCAACAAGGGCCTCGCAACACTTCGGTATCGGCGCATCAGGAAGGAAAACAACCGCGGCAAGTTGTTTCGGGACATCGGCCGTGAAGTCGATGAAGACGGCCATCCGATTGATCCGAACGACACGCTTGGCAGGTTGTCGCGCGCGGCCCAGACGGCAGCCAATCAGGAGGACTTCATCCATCTCGCCGAGATGCTCGAAGCGGTCAAGAAATTGCCGCCTGCGCAGCGCAAAGCGGTCGAACTCTGCTGCCTTCAGGGTTACGCCCCCGGATCCGAGGATCCGAATGAGGTTACTGCCGCAACGATCTGCGGCGTTTCCGGTACCGCCATCCGCAAGAATCTGCGCAAGGCGGCGGAAAAACTAAAAGCACGATGAGGAGCGCTGACGATGACTGCCAACCCCACGATGCCGTTGGACGACGTGTTGTACGCGTTCGCCATGGCCAGGCCGATCCCGGACCCGGGGACCTTGGAAGAGTTCACGAGAAAATATCCGGCGTATGCCGACGAACTGACCGATTTCGCGGTCGATCTGCTGCTCGACAGCGCGATCGAAGACGAAGTTGGCGAAGCCGACGACGATGATAGTGTATCGCCGGCGGTCTCCCGCGCGATTAGCCATTTTCAGAATGCTCTCTACGAACTGGAAAAGAAGCCGGTCCCGGCTCTTCAGGCTGTGCCGCAAACCAAGAACCCGTTTGCGGACATGGACAGGACGCGTTTCAGATCGGTGGCCCGCGGATTGAACGCCAACAATACGTTTCTGATCAAGCTGCGCGACCGGACGATAGAGCCCGACACGGTGACGTCGAGGATAGGGTTCTGCGAAAAGGTCGCGCGGGAAGCCGGCGAGCCGATGTATCTGGTCATCGCACACTTCCAGGCGCCGCCGGTCCTCGCGCGCGGTCAGCACTTCAAATCCGACGCAAAGCCTACCCTTTCCGCACGCGAGACCTTTGAAGAGGCTGTCCGCAATTCGGGCCTTTCACCCGAGCAGCAGTGCTATCTTCTCAAGCTCTGATCCTTCATGAAGTCCTTCGAGACCATTCGCGAGCTCGCCGCTCAACTCCATCTCGAGCTCGTGCGCAAAGGTGCCGATCCGCAGAGCCCGGATGATCTGATCGCGCGCGCGATCGAGCGCTACGATCTCGAATTGACGTTTCTGGAGCCCGACGACCCAGCTCTCAAGGGCGCACGAGCTCTCTTCGACGAACAGAGCGGTACCATCTGCGCGGCGAAGGTCGGGTCGGTCGCCGAGCAGGCTTTGGTCGTCGCGCATGAAATCGGCCATCTGGTCGCGCATGCCCAGTCCTGTTCATGCGCAGCCGCCGACATAGATCCTTCGCGCTCGACCGAGGCCGCACCCGTCGGCCTGCAGAAAGTCGAAGATTACGGCGCCCGTGAGCGACGCGAACTCGAAGCCAACGTGTTCGCGCGCGAATTTCTCCTTCCGCGGTCTCTCGCATCCAAATGGTTCGTCGAGGACGGAGCGCGAGCGTTGGAAATCGTTTCGAAGACAGGTCTTCCCCTGCCGCTCGTCCGGCAGCAGATACTCGACGCTTGCCTTTTGCCAACGTTGGAGGCGACCGCGCCCAAGCCTCCGGTCGCTTTCAAGCGTGATCCCGCCCAGGAGCGAGCTGCCGCGCACCGCAACTCCCCCTATCAGCTTCGGGCCGGCCCCGGCACGGGCAAGACACGAAGTCTGGTCAGCCGCATTCAGTCCCTGCTGGCTGATTCCGTCCAGCCCTCCGCGGTTCTCGTTCTGACGTTCTCGAACCGGACCGCGGCCGAGCTTTCCGAACGCGTTGCGCTGGCACTCGGCGACCAGGCGGCGGCCCTCTGGATCGGAACGTTCCACGGCTTTGGACTCGATCTCATCAGGCGATTTCACGACAAGCTCGGGCTACCGCCGGATCCCTCGCTGTTCGATCGCAGCGACGCCATCGCCGTGCTGGAGGAGATTCTGCCGACGCTTCCGCTCGATCACTACAAGAATCTCTGGGATCCCGTCATCGTTCTCAAGGATATCCTCCAGGCGATCTCGCGGGCGAAGGACGAAGTCGTGACGGCGCCGGAGTACCGCAAGCTTGCGGAGGCGCAATATGCACGCGCCAAAGTTTCCGGCGACGCGGATGCCCTCAAGTCGGCCGAGAAGGTTCGCGAGATAGCGTCCGTCTACGAACTTTACGAAACGGCGAAGGTCGAAAGACAGGCCGTCGATTTCGGCGATCTCATCATGTTGCCGACCTTGTTGCTGGAACGAGACGAGTCCGTCCGTGCGGCGACGCGTCTACGCCACCGTCACATGCTGGTGGACGAATATCAGGACGTGAACCGAGCCAGCGTGCGCCTCGTCAAGTCGCTCGCCGGAGACGGCAAGCAGCTTTGGGTCGTCGGCGACGCGCGGCAATCGATCTACCGGTTTCGTGGCGCTTCCTCCGCCAACATGACCGCCTTTTCGGCCGACTTTCCGGCTGCCGTCTCGGAACCTCTCGAAATCAACTACCGATCGACCCAAAAGGTGATCGACGCCTACAGCACATTCGCGAAGACCATGTCGATGCCGGTCGGACTGGCGGAACTGAAGCTCGAAGCCAACCGCGGCGAAGGCGACGCGGTCCCGGAGATTCGCGGGTTCGACACGCCGGACGACGAGGCCGCCGGGATCGCCGCCAGCATCATCCAACTCGAGAAGGACGGCATTTCGCTGAGGGATCAAGCCGTCCTTTGCCGCACCAATCGCCGCATCGACGAGATCGCTCGCGCGCTCGAAGCGCGCGGCATTCCCGTTCTGCATCTCGGCAGCCTCTTCGAACGCGACGAGATCCGTGATCTGCTTTCGCTCCTGACGCTGGCCACCGACCGCTTCGGAGCTGGACTCGTACGCGTCTGCGCGATGCCGCGCTACCGCACGCCGCTTCAGGACGTGAGACGGATGCTTCGTCATCTGCGCGATGGCTACAAGCCGGCGCTCTTGCGCCTCGACGAGTTGTCCGGCCTGGCTGGCATGTCCGCGCCGGCGTTGGCTGCGATCAAGCGGCTCGCGGCGGATCTTGCGGGCCTGAAGACATCGCAAGGCGCCTGGGATTATCTCACCACGATACTGTTGGACCGCAGTGACTCGGTCCTGGCACTCGCAGCAAGCACTGCTATTTCGGATCGGATGCGAGGCATTGCGATCTGGCAGTTTCTGAATTTCCTCCGGGAACAAAGTCCCGTATCGAAGGGATCGCCGATCCATACGGCGCTCGACCGCGTCCGCAATCTCGTACTGCTCGCGGAAGAACGTGATCTACGTCAGGTGCCGGAGGCCGCGCTGCAGATGAATGCCGTGCGCTTGATGACCATCCACGCGAGCAAGGGTCTCGAATTCGAGGCTGTCCATATTCCGGGTCTGGTGGTGAGCGGACTTCCCGCGAAATATCAGGGCTCCCGCTGCCCACCGCCCGAGTACATGATCGCCGGCGCCACCGGCTCGGTCGCCGAGCAGGGACGATCGGGGCACGAGCAGGAAGAGGAATGTCTCTTCTTCGTAGCCATGTCGCGCGCCCGCACCTATCTGCGGCTCTACTTCACCAGGCTGCAAGAGAACGGAAATACCCGAAACCCGTCGCTCTTCCTTCCGCGCGTTCAGGCGAAGATGCGACGCATGGACACGGCGCCGATCGTGCCGCTGCCGACACCACCGAAACCGACCAATGTCCGGGTGACGCTGCCGAACGAGTGGCATCTGACCGATCGGCGCGTGGTATCCTACGATCGGTGTCCGAGGCGCTTCTTCTATACGCACGTGCTCGGTATCGGCACTGCGCGGCGAGCGACGTCTTTCGAGCGCACCCATTCGTGCATCTATGAACTCATCGACTGGCTGTCCCAGGCACGCCTGACGTCGACCCCGTCACGTGAAGAGACCCATGCCGCCTTCGCCGATATCTGGAAGCGGCAGGGCCCGACCGACCCGGCCTATGCCGCCGATTATCTCGATCTGGCGCGTCATCTGGTCGACGGGCTCATCGATGCCGGCGCCGGGCGGCGCTTCCGCGAAGCCGAACCGCTCGCCATCGACTTCGCCAACGGCCGCGTCGTGGTCGAGGCGGCGGAGATCGCGGAGCGCGCAGATGGCGTCATCGTGGTCCGGCGTATCCGAAGCGGCCATCGCGGGGAAAAGGAGTTCGATAAGCTCGAGTACTTCCTCTATCAGCGGGCGGCGGTCGGGCGATTCGGCGCTAGGACCGTGGTCGAGGCCATTCACCTGACCGACAACGAAGCGGTGGACGTTCCGCCGCTCTCCCGCACCCAGGTCACGAACCGCGTCAAGAAGACCGAGATACTGCTCGACGGCATCAATGTAGGCGCCTTCGATCCTTTGCCGGACGCCTTTACGTGCCCTCGCTGCCCGCACTTCTTCATATGCGCAGCTACGCCAGAGGGCGATCTCGACGTCACCTGACGAAATTTCCTCCGCAGGGGGTTTCGGCGAGCCTTCGTCGATGGATTACCGGATCAGGAGACAGCGACCGCAATCGCGCGGCTCGCAATTCTCCCGATCCGGGAGTTCCAAATGAAGAAGATCGACGTTTACTATCAGGGCGAGGGCATCGCCGCGCTCGAACACATCGAGATCGGCGAGCACGAAGCCTTCGGCACCCTTCGCGTCCTGATCGGCGAGAAGCACGGGCTCGGCGGTGACGCCTGCCTCTTCATCGAAGATGAAGTCGAGCAGATCGCCGACGAGGTGCCGATCGCGAGCCGGGCCGGTCGCGCCGGCGTCAAGGTCCACATCCACCGCTGCCGTCAGGTCGCCGTCACGGTCCACTTCAAGGAAAAGTCCGTGCACGAGAATTTCGCGCCCGGCCGTACCGTCGGCCGCATCAAGCAGTGGGCGGCGGTGCGCAAGTTCGGCATGACGGAGGAGGAAGCGAGCCATCACCACCTGCAGCTCGCCGGCACCACCGTTCAGCCGGATCCGGGAACCCATATCGGCACGCTTGCCGCGCCGGACAAGTGCGCGGTCGAGTTCGACCTCGTCTCCACCCCGAAGGTGAACGGTTAGGACGATGGCGATGCAGAACGCATGTTCGCCGGACGAGCGCGCCTTCCGGGCGGACGCGGCGAAGGCCGCGTTCCGCCTGGCAGAAGCCGAGGGGCGATTCCGCCTCGTCGGCATCGTCTGGCCGATAGTGCTGGTCGGCATCACGGCGGTCGACGGCACCGAGTACGGCCTCCGCTTCGACTGTGCCGGCTATCCGGTGGCGGCGCCGACGGGGCGCTTGTGGGATCTCGAGCGAAACGCGCCGCTGGCGTTCGGCTCCTGGCCCGGCAGCAAGGGGGGCCGCGTCAAGGCCGTGTTCAGGACCGACTGGAAGGACGGCACCGCGCTTTACCTGCCTTGCGACCGCGTGAGCCGCGAAGGCCACGACAACTGGAGGCAGGAAACGCCGACCATGATCTGGAACCCCGCGCGAGGCATCACTCAGTATTTGGAGATCGTTCATGAGCTTCTCAATTGCGGCGACTATCAGCCGCCTGCTCGCGCCGCGGCATGAATTGTCCTGCTCGTGGTTGCTCTGGCGCCGCCTGACCGCTCGCTTGCGCGAGCGCGGTCTGGGCGCGACCCGCGAGAGCGGCGCGTTTCTGCTCGGCTCCGTGGAGCAGGGCCGGCCCGCGCGGATCGTCGACTTCGTTCTCTATGATGATCTCGACTGGCACAGTCTCGACACCGGCATCATCCGCTTCGATGGCAGGCATTTCGGCAAACTCTGGGCGATCTGCCGAGAGCGCCGGCTCACCGTTGTCGCCGACGTCCACGTGCATCCGGGCGACTCGGCCCAGAGCGCGTCCGACAAGGCGCATCCCATGGTGACGCAGGCCGGTCATATCGCGCTCATCCTGCCGCAGTTCGCGCGCGCGCCGATTCGGCGCGAGGAGATCGGCATCTATCGTTATCTCGGCGACCAGGCCTGGCAGACCGTGCCTCGCGCGCAGCGCCGTGCCTTCCTTCACATCGGACTATGAGGTACAGCATGAACGCATTCACATCGGCGGATACGATGCATCGCCTGGCGAAGCGGGCGATGGACGACGGCAGCGCACGCAGTCGTGAGGAGGCGGAAGCGCTTCTTCGCCACTACAGCATCGCGATCGTGGTCGACGACCCCGTCGCTGGCGACCGCCACCATCAGGCGGCGATTCTCGCCGCCGTTGCGTTCGGGCGCCGCGTCTTTCTCGGTGGCATCACCGTCGCAGGCAATCTGAACGTCCCGTTGGTGACGCCCCTTCCCTTTGGGCGCACCCTGGCGGAAGCCGTCGTCGCGCTCGGCGGCACGCTCGAAGACACGCCGGCGGGCGTGCCGATCCTCCGGGTCGGCAACGGTCCCGGCGACAGGATGCAAGGTTTCTGCGTCCGCCTCGTCTTCGCCGGCTGGCGCGGCGGCATCGTGCCGAACGACGCCGACGGCATCGACGCCGGCGCCGGCGAGCCGATGGCGCTCGCTCCGATGCTCGCGGCGGCGCTGGGAGTCAACGAAGCCTTCCTGCATCTCGCGAGCGAGTTGCCGTCGGCCGGCCGCCGGTGCGTCGGGCTGTCGTTGTGGGACCTCGCGGATCCCGATTGGCTGGATGCCCGCGCCCCCGACCCGGTGCTGCGCTATCTGCCCACGCGGCTTTGGCTGATCGGCCTCGGCCATCTCGGCCAGGCCTTTCTCTTTGCGCTCGGCCTGCTGCCTTACGAGCGCCCGGCCGATCTCCACCTCGTCCTTCAGGATGACGACATCATCACGCCCTCGACCGAAAGCACGTCGATCCTCTCCGACGCCACCATGATCGGCGGCAAGAAGACGCGCACCATGGCGGCATGGGCAGAACGACGCGGCTTCTGCACCACGATCACGGAGAGGCTGTTCGACGCCCACACCCGGCGTCAGCCGCACGAGCCCGCGATCGCCCTCTGCGGACTCGACAATGCTGCAGGCCGCCGCACACTTGATCTTGCGGGCTTCGACTTCGTCGCCGAGGCGGGCCTCGGTCGCGGCCATGCGGACTTCCGCAGCATCGTGGTGCATACGCTGCCCGGCGATCTGCCGGCCGCCAAGCTGTGGGAAGGCTCCGACACCGCGGCCGGCGCGATCGACGCCGCCGCCTACCGGAAGCTGCTCGATGACGGATCGCTCGACCGGTGCGGCATCACTCTGCTCGCCGGCAAGGCGGTCGGCGCGCCGTTCGTGGGCGGCACGGCTGCAACCGTCGTCATCGCGGAAGTCCTGCGCCTGCTTCACGGCGCCCCGGTCAACCGGCTGGTCGAGTTGAACCTCGTCACTCCCGATCATCGCACCACCGCGCCGCAGCACAACGACTTCTCCACGCTCAACCCGGGCTTCGCTACGATCAAGTCGGAGAGGGACGGCGGCTGATGCGGCGGGTCGCTTCTTGCCTCGGCGCGGTCCTGCGCCCGAGGGACCGCTACAGTGGGCATATCCCGCCGGCATCCGGCGGCGACCAGGCCGCGGAGTCGGTCGGCTTTTCGCCGGCATTGGTAGTGAATAGAACTGCGGGCGCTCCCATCCGCGTCTGCATGGAATAGCGAGGCATGAGAAGTTGAGCGACGATCGTCTACCCAAGCTCAGGACGGCGGTGGTGGAGGGCCCCTTGGCGTTCCAGATGCGCCGTTTCGCGGCGGCGCAGGTCGGCGACTGCGGTCTCCAGATCCTGAGCCTGCCGCAACTGGCTGCAAGGCTTGCCGGCGGCTTTGCCGTCGCCGCTTCGGCCGAACACCTTGAACCCGCGATCCGGGACACGCTCGTCGAGGGCGGGTTCGCCGAACTTGAGCACGTGCGGCATCTGCCGGGCATGTCGCGGGCGGTGCTCCGGACGCTGAGGAAGATCTGGACTGCGGACCTCGATCTCGCGGCGACGGGGCGTGACGGACATCGCCGGATCGCGGAAATGTGCATGATCGAGGCGCGGCTGAAAACCCGCTTGCCGCCGGCCGCGATGCTGCCGCGCGATCTCCGTGATGCCGCCCTGAGCCGCCTGCGGCATGCGCCGCGGATCGTCGGCGATGTCAGGATCGAAGGCCTGTCCTACGTCGCACCGATCTGGCGTCCCCTGATCGAGGCGCTCCGCGGCATCGTCCAGGTCGAGTGGATTGCACCGGCCGGAGCGGACACCGATTGGTTTCGCGGCAAGATCGTGCAGCTTGATCCCGTCTCCACCGGTGCGCCCGAGGTCGTCTCCTGCGCCGACGTCCGCCATGAGGTGGTCGAAAGCCTGCGGTGGGCGCGGCAGCTGATCGCATCCGGCGTCGCTAAGCCCAATGAGATCGCGATCGCCTCGCCGAACACCACGGCGTGGGACGATCACTTCCTTGCTTGCGCGGAAGAGACCGGCTTCCGGCTTCACTTCTCCCATGGCGTTTCCGCACTCGCCACGCGCGACGGACAGCAATGCGCCGCGCTCGCCGACGTCCTGATGCATGGCCTGAGTCAGCAGCGCGTACGCCGACTGTTCGCGGTGAGCCGCGAACAGAGTCTCCCACCGGACGAACTGCCGGCCCGTTGGCTCGATGCGATATCGCGAGGCGCAGCCCTGTCGAGCCTGGCCGATTGGAAGCGCGCGCTCGAAGCCGCGGAAGGCCAATCGCCGGGAAGCGTTTCCGTCGAGGCGACGGTATGCCTTCTGGAGGTTCTCGCCGGGGGGCCGGCCGCGTCGGACAAAGCGGCCGCAACGTTTCTTCGGGGACGATCGCTCCAGATCTGGCAGACAGCGACACGTTCCGCGCCGGCCGATGCCATCGAATTGTCGTTGCGGGGCATACGCCTCGGGTCCGCAACGGATGCGGCGGACGCGGTCGTGTGGTGTCCGGCCGGCGATCTCGCCGCCGCGCCTCGTCCCCATGTGAGACTGCTTGGACTGACGAACCGCGCTTGGCCACGCGGCGCTGGCGAAGATCCGATCTTGCCGAACCATGTCCTGTCGGCCGGCGAGTTCGACACCGATCCCGTGGCGCGCGCGGACCGCAGACATTTCGCCGTGATTCTCGGCGCGGCGGCGGGAAGCGTGGTGCTTTCGCGCAGCCGCCGCGGCGCGCAAGGCAGCCGCGTCGGACGCAGCCCGCTTCTGCAGAACAACGTCGGGCTCGCTTTGTCGCGCGAGCGTATCCCGGAGCACGCGTTCAATCGGTCCGACAGGCTGCTGGCCCGCCCCGAGGAGGCCGCCGGCATCGACCAGATTGGTTCGGCTGGCCGGTGCTGGCGCGACTGGCACGCCGAGGCCCTCACCGATCATGACGGACGTTTCGAGCCGGGTCATCCGGCCATCAAGCGTTCGATCGAGCGGTTACAGTCGGCGACCTCGTTGCAACGGCTCCTGCAGGATCCGCTCGGATTCGTCTGGAAATACGCTCTTGGTTTCGATGTCCCGCAGCAGCGCCAGCATCCGCTGACCATCGCGCCGGAAGAACTCGGCAAGCTTGTGCACGAGCTGCTGCGGCGCGCCGTCGACGCGATCGAGCCGGAACCGGGATATGCGAAGGCATCCGACGTCCAGATCGAGAATGCGCTGGAGGATGCCGCCAAGGTCGTCCATGCCACCTGGCCGCTCGAACGTTCAGTCCCACCCAGGCTGCTGTGGGGTCACACGGTCGAGTACGCGAAGGCCATGGCGCTGGCGGGTCTCCTGCGCAAGGACATCAACGAAGAGGGCACGCGAAGCTGGACTGAGGTCCCCTTCGGTCAACCCGCGGGCTTCAAAGCCGGTCGCGAGCTGCCGTGGGATCCGACGATTCCGGTCGAGATTCCTGGCACGCCCGTGCGGTTGCGCGGCACGATCGACCGCCTCGACATGCGGAGCAATCCGTTCGCCGTCAGGGTGACCGACTACAAGACCGGAACGCCGCCCCACAACGCCGCCCGCATCGTGATCGGAGGCGGAGCCGAGTTGCAGCGCGCCTTGTACACGCTTGCTAGTCTCCAACTGCTCGAGGAAAGGCCGATGGTCCGCGCACGACTGCTCTACTTGGCCGGAGTGCCGCTCGAGGTCAAATTGCAGGATGCCGACGTTGTTCTCGCCCGGATCGGCGAATTCGTAAGCGAGGTGGTCGCCTTGCTCCAGAAGGGAAACGCCGTACCCGGACGGCTCGCTTATGACAGGTTCAACGACCTTCGATTGGCGTTGCCGGCCTCCCCCGGATACGAGCGTCGCAAGCGCATCGCATTCGGCCGCGCCGCCGGCAGCCTCGCAAAGTTCTGGAGCGCGGTATGATTTCTCAAGACGACGATGGCGACCGACTCCGCGCACTGACGGAGTTCGACTCGACCCTCCTGGTCGAGGCTGCCGCCGGCACGGGAAAGACGTCGCTGCTCGCCGGGCGGGTGGTGATGCTGCTGGCCGCCGGCATTGCGCCGAAATCTATCGCGGCGATCACCTTCACCGAGCTTGCAGCAGGCGAATTGCGTCAACGCATCGCTCACTATCTCGGCACCCTGCTCTCCGGCGCGGTTCCGGACGAACTTACGCTTTGCATTCCGAAGAAATTGAAGGCGGCGCAGCGGCGGGCGCTAGAGAAGGCGAGCAGGCTCCTGGATGAACTAACGTGTTCGACCATTCACGGTTTCTGCCACGACCTGCTGCGGACCTATTCCGTGGAAGCGGCGATCGATCCCGGTGCGGAGATCCTCGATCGCGACCAGGCGGATTTCGTATTCGATGCGATCTTCGATCAGTGGTGGCGTGATCGGCTCGACGAACCTCGTCAGGCGGAGGATCCGATCACGGTGATCGCGCGGAAGGATCCGACCGGAGCGGAGAAACTCCTGCGGGATTTCGCCAAGTCGAGGCGACGCCACCGCAATGCGCGCCCTCTGCCCCCGGATATCGATGCCGATGCTCACCTCGACCTCGCGGAGAGCGTCCGCGAATTCCGCCGCTGGTACGACCGCGTCGCAGGTCCGAAAGACACCGAGTGCGACATCGTCGATCTAGAGACGTTGGTCGGACATTTCGAACGCAGCTTAGCGGGGGGTCTCGAATTCGCCAGATTGTGGGACGCGGCGCATCCCGCGACGCTGCAACTCATGCGATCCAGATCGTTGGACCTCCGCGAATACAGACGACGCACGATGTGGAAGCGCTCGAAGGGAGACGATGACGGCGGTCGCCTCGCCGATCAGGCGGAAGGGCTCTACGCGCGATGCCGCGAATCCTACGGGACGCTGATGGGCCGGATCGCGACCGCGATCGTCAGCGCGTTCTCGTCCGAGCTCGATGGGCTTCTCGCCGAATACGACGGCTTCAAGCGCCGGGCGGCGGTGATGGATTTTGACGATCTCTTGTTCACCTGCCGCGAGGTTCTGCGTCGCTATCCCGAGGTGCGAGCGGCCGCGGGCGGGCGATTCTCGCGCATACTCGTCGACGAGTTCCAGGACACCGACCCTGTTCAGGCGGAAATCCTGTTTCTGCTGGCCGGCGCCGACGGCAGCGCCGAAAGTTGGCACGAGCGACGTCTGCGGCGCGGTCAGTTGTTCCTCGTCGGCGACCCCAAGCAGGCCATCTACCGGTTTCGCGGGGCCGATCTGGCGACCTATCTCAGGGTACGGAACGCCATCGGGGCGCAGTTTCTCGACAATATACTTCGCGTGACGGCGAACTTCCGCTCCAGGCCGCGCATCCTCGAACACATCAACGACTGCTTCGCAGGACCGCTTGCCGCCCAACAGGCTGGCTACGTCGCGCTGGGCGGGACGAGAGACGACGCGGACCACGGCTTTCCATGCGTCGCGAAGGTATCCATCGACCTGTTGCCGAATACGCGGGTCGACAGCAGTCGCGACGAGGAGGCACGCGTGGTCGCCGAGATCTGCAGCCGCCTGATCGGCAACGTTGAGCTGAAGTTGAACGACGGATCGAGCAGGCGGCTGACGCCGGGGGACATCGCTCTGCTGGCGCCCGTCTCGACCGAACTGTGGCGCTACGAGCGGGCCCTCGAGGAGGCCGGACTGCCATTCGCCTCCCAAGCCGGCAAGAATCTGTTCAAGCGTCAGGAGGCCCAGGACCTCGTCGCGCTGGTCCGGAGCATCGCCGATGTGCGCGACACCCTGGCTTTGGGTGCCCTGCTCCGGGGGCCCCTGGTGGGCCTTTCCGAGCAAGACCTGCTCACGATCACTGCAAGCCTTCCCATCTCGCCAGGCAGCGAGTCGGCGCGCCTCTCGTTGCTGACGGACCCGAAGATCGTGCAGAACGACCTCGCAAGGGAGGTCCTCAGCATCTTGCGCGACATTCGCCTTCGCCTGCCCGTCACGACCCCCGCGCTGCTGCTCGCCGAGGCGATCGAACGGCTCCGCGTCCGGGCCATCGTCGCAGGACGGAGTGCGGATCAGGCCGCCCGCTCACTCGCGAACGTCGACGCCTTGCTCGAACGCGCGCGCAATTACGGCGTGCGCGGATTCGTGCAGTTCGCGCACGATGTTGACGAGGATTGGTCGAGCGGCGCCGGATTCACGGAAGGTATTGTCGAAGCGGACGGCCGATCGATCGAGATCGTGACGGTCCACAGCGCGAAGGGCCTGGAATGGCCTGTCGTCATTCCGATCAATCGTGCTTCGATGCCCCACCCACCCGAAGCCTTCGTATACCGACGGAGCGATGAGAGCCTGCACTGGGCGCTCGGGCAGGTGACGCCGCCAACGTTGCGGGGCGCGATGCAGGGAGAGAACGGGGAAAAGCGCGATGAGAACTTGCGGCTGCTCTACGTCGCTTGTACCCGCGCCATGGAATTGCTCGTCATCCCCGACTTCTCCTGGTGCAACGAGACGTCCTGGGCGAAACAGCTCGACTTCAAGCTCGACGCCATCCCCAAGCTCGACGTCTCGAAACTTGCGCGAGCGGCCGTTGCTCCGCCGGAGCCGAACACGAATCTTCAGTCTGCGGAGATCTTCGCCGAAGAGCAATCGCGGATCGAGCGGGGCTTCCCGCCGATCGTCTGGACCAAACCCAGCGAGAGCGATCCCGACTTGCTGCCGACGCCGTCTCCGCAGTCCGCGGAAGAAGCAGTCGTTGAGACCGCAGCGACGATCGGAGGCGGCCGCCTGCGCGGCGTCGTTCTGCACAAGCTCATGGAGGAGCTGGCGACCGGGGAGCTTGCCGCGAACGCCGGCGAGACCGAAGAGAGAGCGGATCTGCTTTGTCGGCAGCTTGCTGCAGAAACGACGACGAGCGGCAGGCCCGACCCTGCCGAGATGGCGAATACGGCATTGCGCACGTTTGCTCACCCAGAACTGACGCCGTTCCGTGATCGACTGGTTTCAGAGGTGCCGCTTTACGGCGCCGCCGCCCGCGCCGGCGAACTCATCACCGGGCGTGCGGATGCGGTGGCCCGGGCGAACGGCGGCGATCTGGTCGCATTCGATTGGAAGAGCGATGTCGTACCGAGCGAGCGGGACCGCTCGGCCTATCGGGCACAACTGGCTCAATATATGCGCGTTCTGGGCGCGCAGCGCGGCGCGGTCGTGTACATGACGTCCGGCCGCATCGACTGGATCACGCCGACGGCTTAACCGGCTTGGGCAAGACCGCACCAACATCATGAATCTTTGGTCGCAGTCCTCTGGAGGTGACTTCGAGAATCGCAAGCGTGATCGGCAAATTGAAGCGTCGCCGGCCCGCGCTGCCGGGATTGAGGTAGAGAATACCGCCATCCTGTCGACACTCGGTATGTGGGAATGTCCGGAGACGATCACGTCGATATCGGTGCGAGGATCGATGTGCAGCTTCTTCAAGTCGTGCAGAACGTAGATCGACTTTTCCGCGAGGCGTACCAACTCGGTGTCGGCGTATTCGCGGGCCCACTCACCGGTGTCTACGTTTCCTCGGATCGCGGTGACGGGCGCGATCCTGCGAAGCGCGTCGACGATGTCGGACTGCCCGATGTCGCCGGCGTGAACGATGTGATCGACGCCGGCCAGGCGACGCTCCGCCTCCGGCCTCAGCAGGCCGTGCGTGTCCGAAATGACTCCGATCCTGAACATCATCTTTTGGCGTGGTCGACGGCCGCGATCGCCAGAAGGCGATCGAGAAGCTCTACCCGGGCGGAAAGCATCTTCCACCGGGCGGTCTCGATATCATACCACTCGGCGCGGTCGACTTCGGGGAAGTTCTGCCATCGACCGCTCCGTAGCGGCCATTTGATATCGAAAGAATTGCTGGCCAGCATTGCCGGATGGAAACTGCCCTCGCCTGCGAACGCGATCACACGTTTTCCCGCGCTGTCGTACTTCCCCTAGCGCATGCAGCGAATCAATCGAGGCACCAGGGCCTAGTAGTTCCTCGAAAAACTCGCGGCGGGCGGACTGCTCCGGATCCTCGGCGGCACCGATTTTGTCCTTCGGAATGGACCAGGCGCCACTATCCTTGTTGCGCCAGAACGGTCCGCCTGGGTGGACGAAGCAATACCTCGGGCCCTCTATCGCCTGTGCGGTAAGCCAAGATGCCCGCGCTCACCCTCGGCCTAGACGACTTCTTCTTCGCAACCATATCGCTCCGTTCGCGACGCAAGCCCAACGGACTGTTCGCATCCCAAACTGACCGGAACTGCCGAAAGCTCGCGGCATGTTTTGGCTCAGGTCTTGGTCACTTGGCCGGTGACGGGCCAGTCCCAAAATGCAAGCTGCATGGCCACCGATGGTGGGCTGCTGGCGATGATAGAAGCTGCGCCGTAGCGAGACGCCGACGTCCCGCTGGTTAGAGTCAACATCGCGGCAAAGGCAAAATAGGTCAATACGCGGATCATGATCACTTCTCCAGTCCGAGAACAGAAAGATAGCGCTCGTAGGCCTTCACGCCGGCCATCATCGCGCGAATTTTAGAGACGGCCCCAGCATATTTCGGCTCGGGATTCTCGAGGACGCGGTGGAGGCCGGTCGGAATCTCGCGCCAACGATGAACCATCATCGCGGCCAGTCCTGGCCAAACGTCCCGGTCTTCAAGCATCGGCTCGATGCCCGCGACGGATGTCGTCAAAATTTGCGGAAATGTTCTAAGCAGGTCGACTGCGTATTCGCCCGCGCGGTGCCATTCGCTCGCATGGGTCGCCAGCACGAAAGCGCGGTAGGGGTGACCGACTTCGGCGTGCTCCAGTTCTTCATGAACCAACATCAGATCCGTTGAAAGACCCGCATTGAAGGCTTCTTCGTAATATCGCGCCCGATCGACATCGCGGTTGGGAGTTTGCCAGCCGATTCGATCGGCAAACAAGCGAATGCGGAAGATCCGATAGCCAAGTTCTACAGCCGCCGCTTCGGCGCCTTGATCGAACAGTCCCGAAGGAGGGGTTGCATTGCGCGATAGAATTTCGATCAGCGCAGCGTTGACTTCGCGGCCTTTCTCTTTCGCGTCGGATGGAACCACGTCAATGAAGGTGGTGCTCCCATTTCTCCGGCTCCAGCCATACAAGACGAACTGGGCCATGCGTCCGACCAGCAGCCGCTCCGCATCAGGGCGCATTTCATCGAGGGCGATATCCGACCAATGACCATACGCCGTCGCGGCCAGATACCCTTTGCGGAACGGGTCAGGGCCGTTGTGCACGGTCGTCTGCACGTCAGCCCAAAGCGCTCTGTAGTCGTTCGATCCCGGCTCGGTAGCAACCCGTTTGCGGAAGATCGAATCGAAATGGGCGCGCTTCTCTGGATGCTTGATATCGCGGCCGTTCTTGATGTAGCTCACCATCGCCTTGGAAAGCTGGCATTCTTCTCGCGCCAAAGCCTCTGGAGAACGGTTTGAGTCTCCATCCGAAGCCGCACGGCGCCGTTCGTGATACCTTACGATCAGGCGATACTTATGCTTGTCCGCCAAGTTGCTCATCGCTGTCTCCAGCGCCGGTTCTCAAAGGAAATTTGGTGAGCCCGAGGTTCACGCGCAATGGGCCCTTGTGAACCCGAAACACCTTGCCAAGCCGGTCCGGGGTTACCGTTCACACGGAGAATGACACCGTAGGCGACGGTAAACGCGCGACGCGCACCACGGGCGCGGGTTAACCGAAACCCAATTGAGGTTGAACCTTGCACTAGCACGATCGGAGACAAGCCGGCGGGCTCGGCGACATTCGTCATCGGGCGATCTTCCGGTGAGACTCCAACGGCAGGATACTTCGCCATGTTCAACAGCACACGGAACGCCAACAACTGCGCCAGCGGGCTCAAGTTGCTCGCCAGCGCCGTGGCCCTCTTGGCAACGGTCGGCGGCGTGCACGCGTCTACGATCGTCGATAAGAAACTCGCCCAGTTCGGTATCGAGCCGCGAGTAACGTGCGGCAAGTGGGCGAAGCCGTGGCCCGGCGCCAAGATTTGCGTCGGCACCGGTCGCATGGAATTCCTTCAGCACGACTTCCACCTGGTCGTGAACGGGCCGGAGGCCGAAGTCGCCGTGCGCAACGTTCTCGAAAAAGCCACGGCTGCGGCTGTGAGCGCGGCTCTGGCCACCGGCATCGCGACGCCGACGTCCGATCCGGCGTCCCGCGTCGGCGCCGCGCTGGCGGCCGCCAAGACGGTCTTCGTCGGCTACCTCACTGTTCGCGGAATGGAGCGCCTCCTCACCCAGTACGATATCCGCATTACTCACGATACCTACTGGTCCTGATCCGACTCCGATCGCTCATTCGAACCCCACCCCGCAAGGGCGGGGTTTTCTCGTTCGTCTTCGAACCCCTCCGTTTGCGACGTTCTCCGGCCCGAGCAGGATCGCCGCAACGCTTTCCGCGCGGCGCTGGTCGGTCGGGGCAACTGCGAGAGCGTAGAAATCCGCTACTTGCTGGTTTTGCGCGTCGCCCTCGCGAAACAGATCGGCGGCTTCCCTAAATCTCCGTTCCCGGACCAGCGCTTTGCGCCGCGCCGGCGCGCGCGTATCTCCCGACCCCTGCGACGATGCTGTCGATCTCCGACCAGGCGCGTTCGAGGCGCGCCGTCTCTTCGACGTTGCGGATGCGTGCGACAACGGGATCGCGGGTCTGCAGCGAGAACTTGATCTCGCTCTTGCCGACGGCGCCTCTCAGCCGTTCGGGAACACGCTTCCTGAACAGGAAGATGCCGCCCGGATGTCGCTTGGGCGTGCCGAGCGCGTGTACCATTGCGTACCGTCGCTGTGTACCGACGGTCGTGCAGAAAAAGCCCTGAAATCCTTTCGGATCAGAAGGCTCGCTGTTTTTCGGCTGTTTTCGAGAGGGAGGGATTCTCTCCCCCGATATGGCCACAATGCCGACGCTCTTGATGGTCTCGTTCGTTGAGATAGCGCCGATCATAGTGAATTTCCGCCTTACACTTGGCAGCCATTTCAAACGGCTAAGCCGACTTGCCGTGACGGGATGACTGTCGTGCCTTCTGGACGCGTTCCGAAATCTCTTTGGCACCGCGCATGTATATTTTCCGAGTCGTGCTTTTGCTTGCGTGAGCCGCACCGCTCGCCAAGTCGTCGTGAGCTGCTCCCGCAGCGGTCGCTTCCGTAATACCCGACGCTCGGTTATCCATGTTCCAGACGTTCTGAGGAACACCCGCTTTATTCGCGTAGCTACGCCACTGCTTTCCGAACTCGCGGTGATCAATCCAAGGGAGTCCGTCCGAACGGCACGCAACCGGTTGTTCAGGATTCGAAGAACTTAGCTTTTCAAGACACATCCGAACTAACTCGCATTTCTCAACCGCATGAGCGACGAACTGGGCGGTTTTTGACGTCCTGACGCGAAGTAATTTCTCCTCATTGAGAATCATCCCGATAGTCATACCGTGCCACACTTTCTTGCCCCGGCGAATCTCGCCTGGCTTGAGAACATAGCTGTTCGGCTCGACCTTCCATTTACCAACGATGTCAATCTGGCGAAGAAAGCATTCATACTGGAGGGCCTGCACGATGGCAGTCGACGTATCCCCAACCTCTAAAGCTGCAACCACTATCGACTTTGCCTGCTCGAAGGTCATGGTTACGCCGCGAGGCGGATTCTTTGCGAAGCGCATCTTTGACATCGCCTTCAGCAACCGTTCGCAATGAATGGGGAAATGATTGGCTTCGATACCGTATCCGAGCAAGATTTTGATCTGTCCGATGGCTCCGTACGCTCGTCTCACCCGCTCCTCGCCGCCCTCTTGGGCAGGCATTCTCCAAGCGCGGTAGCACGTTCGAAAATACTTGGGGGCGACACGATCAATCCGGCGCAGGCCAATGTCGTTACGAATGATCCTCAGCGAATCCTGGTAGGATAGTTTGGTATTTTCCTGCAGGTCGGCAAATCCGCTCTCTTCATCGCTTTCATACAGGTCGCAAAGGCTGCCGAATGTCCCATTGAATTTCGGCTTGAGTCGTTCCTTGTCGTTGCGGGATGCGTCATCGAGCCACAGTAACATCGCATCCTGTTCACGCCGGCAGATACTTTCGACCTTCTCCAACGCGTGCGGGTCCGACATGTCGACATGGATGCGCACCGTCGCCGGCCTATAATCAGCGAAGATCGGGCTTTCATCCTTTACCCAGTAGAGATCCACGCGCTCGTTGCGCTTGATCTGCTTCAGTCCGGGAGCATTGACGGAGACTTCCTTGCCGGCGATGAGAAGTTTTCCGCTTCGACGTCTTCGCTTCATCGCGGCCCGAAATTATCCGGGCCATCATCAGGATAATCCTCATCAGAGGCCGCGAGCCCTTCGCGCCGGTCGAGAAACTTCAGGATGGCAGGCACGTAGTAGAGCCCCTCAACCGTAGCGCGCGCCGTTGGCATGCCCTGCCGCTCGAAAACGCGACGAATATGAGGCCAATCGCGCGCCCCCTCGCCAACGACGATCTGAGCCAGAAGCGTGTCGTCGACATAGAGCGGCGTCGGGACAATGACGCGCCCCGCTCCGATCAGCCGATATTCCAGACTTTTGGCCATCTTCCTCTCCAGTGGACCAAATGTGTCACTGAACATTCAAAATGACAATAGGTCCACTGAATGGCAGAGTGCCGATAGTTAATGATTCTCGTCCGGAGATATCCTGATGCTCACATCCATTGCTCTGGCGGACGTCGTTGCTGACGCGCTCGGGATCACGCGAGAAAGCGCTCAGTTGCATCTGAAAACCATCAGAGCGGCTGGGGAGATCTCCTTCAAGGGTTACGGGCGTGCGGCCGCCGCAATGACTCCCCTCGATGCATCGCGGCTGGTCATTGCAAGCGCCGGCAGCATCTTTGCCAAGGACTCGGTCGATGTACTGACGCGGTTCGCGAAGCTGGTTCCGATCAGCGGTCGTACTCGCCGCACGGAGACAATGGAAGAAAGCCTGGCACAACGGATCGCGGAGCTTCCCATAGATGTCCCGCTACCCGAACACGTGAGTCCGTCACCGGAGTGGCAGCGACGGTTTGGCTCCCGGCGGCTGGCTGAGACGGCGCTTCAGCTGCTCGACGCCATTCCAACAAACAACAAGAAGATCGACAGGCTGCCGCGCTTTGCGATCCTGCGCTGGCTAGATGATCGCGGGCACAGCGCCGTTCTGGTGTTTGGTCCGGAGGGGACGTCAATCGATAGAGGCACCGAGATTCTTGACCTGCTCGACCAGTACTCGGATCACTGCCTATTTCAGGTAAGGATCGTTAGGCGGCAGGCCCTAATCCACATCGCCAAAGCACTAAGATGAGGCAATCATCTCTTACGGTAACGCTTATGGTAACACTCGGTAACGCCGCCAGACGCCAACAAAAAATATCAATGAAAACAATTGATTATGGCGCGCCCGAAAGGATTCGAACCTCTGACCCCCAGATTCGTAGTCTGGTGCTCTATCCAGCTGAGCTACGGGCGCACGCCTTGTAAGGTCCGCCGGGAAAGTTTCGGTCGGACGCCACAGCGATTCCGGACGATTTGCAACGTCGCGAAAGCGCGCCATAGCTAACGGCTCCGGATTGGCTTGGCAAGCCTCGCACTGGAGAATACTGATCCGGATACCAGAGCCTTTCTGATTCCGATAAAATCGGAGCCGGGATCAGGGTCAATATCATAGCAACGGCCCTTCGTTCCTGATCTGACGCGTTGCGCTGGCGCGAACCGGGCCTATTCCGGCCGAAAACGCCATCAGTCGGCTAGAGCTTTTTCGCTTCCCAAGGAATCAGAAACGAAGCTCCAGCTTCTTGATTTGACGCGTTTTCTTGACGCGAACCGGTGTCCACTTCGCTTGAAGACGCTATGGCCGCTGCCAACTCCAGGCATCCGGACCGGCAAGTTCAACCAAGATCGCGTAGCAAACAGGGGCAAATGTCCCGATTTGATGGCGTTTCATGCCCGAATCCGCTCCCCTCGCAGAGTGGCCAATTCGACCGGCCGATCCGGAATCGCGATCCGGAAGGTCGCGCCGATGGTGCCTTCCACCAGATGAATGTCGCCGCCGTGCGCCCGAACCAGTTCCGCGGCAATGGCAAGGCCAAGGCCGCTCCCGCCGGCCCTGTCCGACGCCTGAAAGGCCTCAAACAGATGATTGCGGGCTTTCGCGGGTACGCCCGGGCCGGTATCGGAAATCTCGATGACGGCGACGGAGCCTTCACGACGGCCCGTAACGCGAATTTGCTGCGTTGCAACATCGGTCTTGGGCTGACTCTCGAGGGCCTGTCGCGCATTTCTCACAAGATTGAGCAGCACGCGGAACAACTGGTCGGGGTCGGCATCGATTGTCAGCCCCCGCTCGATGGCATTGATCCAGCCAATCGACGTATGTGACGTCGATTGCGCCCCAAGTCCCGCCGATTCGCGAACCTCATTGACGATCGGCTCAACCAGCACCATTCGCCGATCCGGCGCCGCCTCCTGGGCGCGCCCGTAGGACAACGTCGACTGGCACAACGCGATGGCACGCTCGAGCGAACGCATCAGCTTCGGCGCGAACCGCTGCACCCGCGGGTCCGGCACGCTGGCGAGCTGATCCGACATCAGTTGCGAGGAAGCGAGCAAATTGCGCAGATCATGGTTGATTTTCGAGACCGCGAGACCCAGGGCGGCGAGCCGGCTTTTCTGATGCAGCATCGAAACCAGATCGCGCTGCATATCCGACAGTTCACGCTCCGCAACGCCGATCTCGTCACCGCGCTGCGACGGCGCGATGATGCTCGCAGGACTTTCCGGATTGCGGTGGAAGCCAACAAGGTTGGCGGTCAGCCGCCGCATCGGCCGGACAAACAGGAAATGCAGCGCCAGATACACCAGCGCCGCGGTCAGGACCGCGATAACCAGCGAAAACAACAGCAAGTTGCGGGAAAACCGATACATCGACTGGCGCAGCGGCCGTTCATCGATCACCACTTCGATAAATTGCGCGCCGCCCGGCGCCGGCCCGATCACCCGGATGGTTTCGTTGCCGCCCTCCAGCATGGTTTCGAACGCGCCCATGATCGCCGACCAGGCTGTCATGCTGCGCATATCCACATCATGATCGACGGCCGAGGGCAGCCCGGCGCTGGCCAGCAGGCGGCGCTGCTGCCCCATTTTGATGGCTACGGCGCGAGCGCCAATACTGCCAAGAATCTGCCGCGCCAATGAATCCGGGACCATGCCGCTCGGCGCGGCGTCCAACACCAGCGCCGCGGTATTGGCGGCGGCGATCCGATCGTTAAGCCGATTCGTCCGAAAATTGGCGATCGCGGGCACATAAATCAGCACCTCCGCGATCATGACCAGCGGAATCGTCAGCAGCAGCAACTTCCCGGACAGGCCGAGGCGACCCTGCGGCAGGAGCCGCAGAGGTAGTGCACCAAGCCTCTCGCTTGGCTGCGGAACAATTTCCACCGGTGAGGTCATATCCTCAGGATGCGCCCTGCTCGAAACCCGGTCAAATGACCGATCCTTCATGCTTTTCCCGATCGTCAGGCGCGGCAGAGCCGCAGTCTACGAAAGCCAGAATAGTCCAACTTCGGCGCAAATTGGACTATTCATGCAAACATTGACGAAAACAGGCCGCTCCCGTATAAGCCGCGCCAACTGTCCGCGATCGCCCGGCTCGACCGGGGCGGCCTTTTTGGGCCGGCAGCGACCCTGTATTGGGCCATAAATCGTGGATTTACTTCATTCCTCGGCGAATTGCCCGGTCAGCGGAGAACAGACCCGTGAAGCGGACTTATCAACCCAGCAAACTGGTGCGCAAGCGCCGTCACGGATTTCGCGCTCGTCTGGCGACCACGGGCGGCCGCAAGGTTCTCGCCGCACGCCGTGCTCGCGGACGAAAGCGCCTGAGCGCCTGATCGGGCCTGCGCGAGACCTATCATGGATCGGCTAAGGCGGCGGGCGGACTTTCTCGCCGTTGCCGGTGCGGCGCGAACGGCCTGTCCGGCGTTTGTCATCCAGCGTCGTATCCGCAAGGATGATGGGCCCGTGCGAGTCGGTTTTACCGTATCCAAAAAGGTTGGCACCGCGACCGAGCGCAACCGTGTTCGCCGCAGGCTTCGCGAATTGGTGAAGTCTGCGGGTGCTCTATCAATGCGACCGCACTCTGATTATGTGCTAGTCGGCCGTCGGGGTGCATTGCACCGCGGCTTTGCTATCATGCTTGAAGAGCTGCGCCTGGCACTCCATCGCCTCGACCGGCCGTCACCGGAACACTCGTGACGTATCGATCCTTGCCACCCTTGCGGTCGACGGGCAACCGCTCAAGTCGCACCTCGAATCGAATGACGAGACCTGAACGATGACCGACAATCGCAACACCATTCTTGCCGTCATTCTGTCCGGTCTCGTGCTGATCGGCTGGCAGTATTTCTTCAATATTCCGCAGATGGAAAAACAGCGCGCCGCCGAACAGGCGCAGAGCGAACTGGCGAAGAACGCCAAGGCTAATTCGCAGGCTGCCTCCACCAGCACCTCACCGGCAGGATCGGCGAACAGCACTGCACCCTCTGCCCCGGGTACGGCGCCGACCGTCAACCAGCCGACGTCGACCACCGCCGTCATCAATCGCGATGCCGCGATTGCGGCCTCGCCCCGGATCAAGATCGATACGCCACGGCTCACCGGAAGCATTTCGTTGAAGGGAGCGCGCATCGACGACCTATCGCTGGTGAAATATCGCGACACGGTCGATCCCAACTCGCCGGCGATCGTGCTGTTTTCGCCATCCGGCACCGCCGAGCCGTACTATGCTGAGTCCGGCTGGGTTGCCGCCAGCGGTTCGACCACCAAGATCCCCGACCAGAATACGGTTTGGCAGCAAGACGGCAGCGGCGGCCTGACCCCGGACCATGCCGTCACCCTGAAGTGGGACAATGGCGAAGGGCTCACTTTCCGCCGCACCATTGCGATCGACGACCACTATCTGTTCTCGATCAAGGACGATGTCGTCAATTCGAGCACCGCGCCGGTCACGCTGTACCCGTTTGCGTTGATTTCACGCCACGGTACGCCTGCCATATCGGGCTACTATATCCTGCATGAAGGTCTGGTCGGCTATCTCGGCGACCAGGGCCTCCAGGAGTACAGCTACAAGAAGATTGCCGAAGCCAAGACTGTCAACTTCAAGGTCACCAACGGCTGGCTCGGCATTACGGACAAGTACTGGGCGGCGGCGTTGTTGCCCGATACCACCGCGGCATTGCAGGCGCGCTTCTCGTCAAGCCAGATCGGTTCTGTCCAGACCTACCAGACCGACTATCTCGAGAATGCCCAGACCATCGCCGCTGGCAGCACCGGCAGCGCCAACGCCCGACTGTTTGCAGGCGCCAAGGAAGCCAGCGTGGTCGGCATCAACTTCCCGCTGACCGATCTCGGCGGCTACAACAAGCAACTCAACCTCAATCATTTCGACCTGCTGATCGACTGGGGATGGTTCTATTTCATCACCAAGCCGATGTTCCTGATTCTGGACTTCTTCTTTCATCTCGTCGGCAACTTCGGCGTCGCCATCCTGCTGGTGACGGTGCTGGTGAAACTGGTGTTCTTCCCGCTCGCCAACAAATCCTATGCTTCGATGGCCAAGATGAAGGCCGTGCAGCCGCAGCTCGCGGCGCTGAAGGAGCGTTTCCCCGACGACAAGATGAAGCAGCAGCAGGAGATGATGGAAATCTACAAGAAGGAGAAGATCAACCCGATCGCCGGTTGTCTTCCCGTCGCCTTGCAGATTCCGGTGTTCTTCTCGCTCTATAAGGTGCTGTTCGTCACCATCGAAATGCGCCATGCGCCGTTCTTTGGCTGGATTCACGATCTTTCGGCGCACGACCCGACCAATCTATTCAACCTGTTCGGTCTCCTGCACTACGACCCGACCGTGATCCCCCTGATCGGACCACATCTGATGCTGGGCATTTGGCCGATCATCATGGGCATTACGATGTGGTTCCAGATGAAGCTCAATCCGACGCCGCCGGATCCGACGCAGAAAATGATCTTCGACTGGATGCCGGTGATCTTCACCTTCATGCTGGCTTCGTTCCCGGCTGGTTTGGTGATCTACTGGGCTTGGAACAACCTGTTGTCGGTGCTGCAGCAAGGCTACATCATGCGCCGCAACGGGGTGAAGGTCGAACTGTTCAACAATCTCAAGGCGACCTTTGCCGGCTCGAAGAAGGCAACCTAGAACTGCTTCGCTTCTGACGACCTCGGGGGCGAAGCGTCCGCTTCTCCTTGACCCGACGCGCTTTCTTGACGCGAACCGGTATCCACTTCGCGCGAAAACGTCGTGACAACGACGCTTCGCACGCAAATCAAAGGCCCGGTCCGTTATGGATGCCGATAACGATCTGATCGAAACCGGCCGAAAGGCTTTCGCGGGCGAATGGCGCTTCTTCTGGGCCTCGCCATCGATTGAAACCCTGCCACCGATGGCAGGCATCGAAGTGGCCTTCGCCGGTCGCTCGAATGTCGGCAAATCCAGCCTGATCAACGCACTGACCGGCCGCAATGCATTGGCGCGCACGTCGCACACGCCGGGACGCACCCAGGAGTTGATTTTTTTCGAAAGCCCGCAGACGACCAGTCTGCGGCTGGTCGACATGCCCGGCTACGGCTATGCGTCTGCGCCGAAAACCAAGATCGCATCCTGGACGTCACTGATTCATAGATTTCTGCAGGGGCGCAGCAATCTGGCGCGAATCTACGTCCTGATCGACTCCCGACACGGCATCAAGGACGTCGACACCGATATCCTGAAGACACTCGACCGATCCGCGGTCAGCTATCAGATCGTCCTGACCAAGGCCGATCAGGTGAAAGCAGGCGAACTTGCGGAACGGACCGAAGCGACCCTCGCCGCGCTCAAAAAACATCCGGCGGCCTACCCCGAGTTGCTCGTCACATCGTCGCGCACCGGCTCCGGCATACCGCAACTGCGGGCGGCGATGATGCAGCTATTGGCCGAGCGTGGCGCATGACCCGCGACGGAATATCTCGCGCCGTTGCCGCGCTCGCCGGCGTGATGGGAGCCGGTGGCGTCGCCCTCGCGGCGATGGCAGCACATCTGCCGGATGCGGCTCGCCTTGGCACGGCCTCCTCGATGCTACTGTTTCATGCGGCAGCCGCCCTGGGCGCGACAGCATTGAGTGAACGCCACATTCTTCACCCCCGCGGCGGCCTGCTCGCGGCTTCCGGATTCGTGGCCGGCACGGTGGTATTCGCGGGCGACCTGACGCTGCGGCAGTTCACCGGGCACAGCCTGTTTCCGATGGCGGCGCCAAGCGGCGGCACGCTTTTGATCGCAAGCTGGCTGCTGCTCGCACTGGCGGCGATTTGGCCGCGTCGCACGCCATAAGCCGCTTTGCGCCACGCTTTCTAATCGGCTATAGCGTTTTCGAGCGAAGCGGATACCGGTTCGCGTGAAAACGCTATCCCGCTCCAGGCCGACAGCAAAACCGTACGAGATCGCTTCATGACCGTCGCGTCAAACATCACGCCGCTTGAGCAAGCCCATATCCTGTCCGAAGCGCTGCCTCACATGCAGCAGTATGACGACGAAACCATCGTCATCAAGTATGGCGGTCACGCCATGGGGGCGGAAGATCTCGCCAAGGCTTTCGCACGCGATATCGTGCTGCTGGAGCAGACCGCGATCAATCCGGTCGTGGTCCATGGCGGCGGTCCGCAGATCGCCACCATGCTGCAGCGCCTCGGCATCAAATCGGAATTCGCCGCCGGCCTGCGCATCACCGACGCCGCCACGATCGAAATCGTGGAAATGGTGTTGGCCGGCTCGATCAACAAGCAACTGGTCGGCTACATCAACGAGGCTGGCGGCAAGGCTGTCGGCTTGTGCGGCAAGGACGGCAACATGGTGATGGCGTCGAAAGCGACGCGCAGCATGGTCGATCCGGATTCGAATATCGAGAAAGTCGTCGATCTGGGTTTTGTCGGCGAACCTGAGAAGGTCGATCTGACGCTGCTCAATCAATTGATCGGCCACGAGTTGATTCCGGTGCTGGCGCCGCTCGCGACGTCCGCAAGCGGCCAGACCTTCAACGTCAACGCGGATACGTTCGCGGGCGCCGTCGCGGGAGCACTGAAAGCCAAGCGGCTGCTGCTGCTCACCGACGTGCCGGGCGTGCTCGACAAATCAAAAAAGCTGATCCCGGAACTTTCGGTCAAGGATGCGCGCAAGCTGATCGCGGACGGCACCATCTCCGGGGGCATGATTCCAAAGGTCGAAACCTGCATCTACGCGCTTGAACAAGGGGTCGAAGGCGTCGTCATTATCGACGGCAAGACGCCTCACGCGGTACTGCTCGAGTTGTTCACCAATCAGGGCACCGGCACGCTGATCCACAAGTGAGCACCGCCATGCACAGCGCGCCGCCAGCCGGCCAGACTTTCGCGCATGTCGATACATGGGTCTTCGACCTCGACAACACGCTGTATCCGCACCACGTCAACCTGTGGCAACAGGTCGACGCGCGGATTGGCGAATACATCGGCAACTTCCTGAAGGTCGATGCCGTCGAGGCAAGGCGCATCCAGAAGGACTACTACAAGCGTTACGGCACCAGCATGCGCGGCATGATGACCGAGCACGGCGCATCGGCTGCCGAATTCCTCGCCTACGTGCATCAGATCGACCATTCGCCGCTGCAACCCAACCCCGCCATGGGTGCCGCTATCGCCAGTTTGCCGGGCCGCAAACTGATCCTGACCAACGGTTCGACCGATCACGCCGGGAAAGTGCTGCAACGGCTCGGCTTCCCGAACCACTTCGAGGCCGTATTCGATATCATCGCGGCAGAACTCGAACCCAAGCCTGCTCCACAAACCTACCAGCGCTTCCTCGATCGGCACCAGGTCGATCCCGCCCGCGCGGCAATGTTCGAAGACCTTGCCCGTAACCTCACGGTGCCCCACGACCTCGGCATGACCACCGTGCTGGTGGTGCCGGACGGCAGCCAGCGGGTCGTCCGCGAGGACTGGGAGATGGAGGGCCGCGACGCCACCCATGTCGATCACGTCACCGACGATCTGACCGGCTTCCTTGTCAAACTTACCTCATACTAAGCGCGTGATGCATTGAGCCCGCCCGTTATGCCGGGCATCCACATCTTGAAAACATTGCCGATTCAAAGACGTGGACGGCCGCGACAAGCCCGGTCAGGGCAAGAGTGATTCAATCTCAATTCAACCGGCTCCAGCCGCGCTTGACTCTCTGCCACCAAATCCGGAGAACAGCGTCGGCTGACAAACTACCGATCCGTAGTAAACCACAGGAAATTCCGATGTCTCTCGCCGCTCTCGAATCCACCATCAATGGCGCTTTCGATGCGCGCGACACCATTACCACCGCCACCAAGGGCGAAGTTCGTGAGGCCGTCGATCACGCGCTCGATCTGCTCGATAAAGGCGAAGCCCGCGTTGCCGAACGCGCCGCGAGGGGCCAATGGAACGTCAACCAGTGGCTGAAGAAGGCCGTGTTGCTGTCGTTCCGGCTCAACGACATGAGTTCGATTCCCGGTGGTCCCGGCGGCGCGGCATGGTGGGACAAGGTGCCGTCGAAGTTCGAAGGCTGGGGCGAGAACCGCTTTCGCGAAGCCGCCTTCCGCGCCGTGCCCGGTGCCATCGTGCGACGGTCGGCCTTCATCGCCAAGAACGTCGTGCTGATGCCGTCCTTCGTCAACCTCGGCGCCTATGTCGATGAAAGCACCATGATCGACACCTGGTCGACGGTCGGCTCCTGCGCCCAGATCGGCAAGCGGGTGCATATCTCCGGCGGCGTCGGCATCGGCGGCGTGCTTGAGCCGCTACAGGCCGGGCCGGTGATCGTCGAGGACGATTGTTTCATCGGTGCCCGCTCCGAAGTCGCCGAAGGCGTGATCGTCCGCAAGGGCGCGGTGCTGGCGATGGGTGTATTCCTCGGCGCCTCGACCAAGATCGTCGACCGCGAAACCGGCGAAACCTTCATCGGCGAAGTCCCGGAATATGCCGTGGTGGTGCCGGGCGCGCTGCCGGGCAAGCCGCTGAAAAACGGTGCCCCGGGACCATCGACCGCCTGCGCCGTGATCGTCAAGCGCGTCGACGAACGCACCCGCTCCAAGACCAGCATCAACGAATTGCTGCGCGACTGATTTTGCACTCCGTGGGTTTTCCGCGCATGATCGTGCGGAGACCTCCGACAGAATGGAGCGCGCATGGATTGGATGTGGCTGCTTTTCAGCTTCCGGGGCCGGATCAACCGCGGCAAGTACTGGCTCGCGATCCTGATTTACAGTGTGCTCTGGGTCGCCTTCACTGCCGCCGTCCTGATGTGGCTCGGCGGCCTCAACACCGACAATCTGTTCACCCTTGCCGGCGCCGGTCTGGCGATCTGGCTGGCGGCGGCGATTTTGATCGTCGCCGGAACATGGTCCGGCTTCGCCACCGGGATCAAGCGGCTTCACGATCGCGACAAGAGCGGCTGGTGGATCGTGCTGTTCTGGTTCGGCCCGACGGTGCTGGGTGGAATGGAGACGGGCATGCCGCACATTGGCGGCGGCTTCCTGCTGTCGATGATCGGTACGGCCATCGCGGTGTGGGGCTTCATCGAACTTTGCTGTCTACGCGGCACCATCGGATCAAACCGATATGGTTCCGATCCGCTTGACGCCGGCGCAGCCTACCAACGGCAATCATAATGCCCTCTGACGCTCTGACCATCGCCCGTGATTTGATCCGTTGCGCGTCCGTGACACCGGCCGACGCCGGCGCACTCGGCGTGCTCGAAACTCTGCTCGGAAATGCCGGCTTCGACGTGCATCGCATGACGTTCAGCGAGCCGGGCGCCGCCGATATCGACAACCTTTATGCCCGCATCGGCAGCGGCCGCCCGCACATTGCCTTCGCCGGCCATACCGATGTGGTGCCCGCCGGAGATGAGGCGGCATGGTCGCACGACGCTTTCGCCGGCGACGTCAAGGACGGCTATCTCTACGGGCGTGGCGCGGTCGACATGAAGGGCGGCATCGCCTGCAGCGTCGCGGCGGCTCTGGAATATCTGGCCGCGCATGATGGCAAACCGCCTCGCGATGGCTCGATTTCATTTCTCATTACCGGCGACGAGGAAGCCATCGCCGTCAACGGCACCGTCAAGCTGATGCAATGGGCCGCCGCGCGCGGCGAAGAATTCGACCATTGCGTACTCGGCGAGCCGAGCAATGTCGAAGAGATGGGCGACTGCATCAAGGTCGGCCGCCGCGGCTCGCAATCCGGCACGCTGATCGTCGAGGGCATTCAGGGACATGTCGCCTACCCGCACCGCGCGGCGAATCCGATTCCCGATATTGCAGCGCTGATCGCCGCGCTCGACCGCGAGCCGCTCGACAACGGCAGCGCACATTTTCAGGCGTCAAACCTTGAGTTCACATCAGTCGATGTCGGCAATGCCGCGAGCAATGTGATCCCGGCGCAGGCGCGGGCGAAGTTCAATATCCGCTATAACGATCATCATACACAGGCGTCGCTGCGCGAATTGATCGAAGCGCGAATGACGAAAGTCTGCGGCAACCGGATTCGCGCCCGGATCGAATGGGAGCCGTCGAACGCCGATGTCTTCATTACCCAGCCCGGCGCTTTCACCGATCTGGCGGTGGCGGCAATCGAGGACGTCACCGGCCGCAAGCCCGACCTCAACACCGGTGGCGGCACCTCCGACGCCCGGTTCATCACGCACTACTGTCCCGTGATCGAATTCGGTCTGGTCGGCCAGACCATGCATCAGGTCGACGAGCGGACGCCGGTCGCCGATCTCGAGAAACTGACCCGGATCTATCGCGGCATACTGGATCGCTACTTCGCATGAGCGGCAAAATTCTCGTCCTGACCGCCATCGATGATGAACTTGAAAAGACCCGCGCGCCATCGGGCGTCGAGGTGATCTACACCGGTGTCGGCAAGATCAATGCCGCCAGCGCCGCGACGCTGGCGCTGTTGGTGCTGCGACCAACGATGGTCATCAACTACGGCACCGCCGGCAAGATCAACGAAGAGCTTCGTGGGCTCGTTGAGGTCGGCCACGTCATCCAGCGCGACATGATCGCCGAGCCGCTGGCGCCGCGCGGCCGCACGCCGTTCTCGCCGAATCTGGATCGGCTGTCGTCCGGCCGGAATGGCGTGACCTGCGGTACCGGCGACAGCTTCGTCACCACCACCGACCCGTGGCTGGTCGCCAATGGCGTCGACGTTGTCGATATGGAACTGTTCGCCATCGCCCATGTCTGTCAGCGCCACAGCATCCCATGGCGCGCCTTCAAGTTCATCACCGACGACGCCAACGACTTTGCCGCCGAACACTGGACCGCAAACGTCGCCGACGGGCAGGATCTATTCTGGGATGCGATGAAGAGCCTGACGGCTCAGTAATCCACGCGCACGAGGTAGAGCCCATCGGGCGGCGCGACGGGGCCGCACGCCTGACGATTGCGGGCTTCCAGCGCCCGCTGCATGTCGTCCGGCGTCCATCGCCCCTCGCCAACCCACACCAGCGAGCCGACCATCGAACGCACCTGACTGTGCAGGAATGAGCGCGCGGAGGTCACGACGGTGACGCAATCGCCGTCACGCGACACATCGAGCTGATCGAGCGTCTTCTCCGGTGATTTCGCCTGACACTCGGTGTCGCGAAACGTCGTGAAATCATGTTTGCCAAGCAGGCGTTGCGCGGCTTCATGCATCGCCGCGTGATCGAGCGTGCGCGCGACGCGCCAGACCTTGCCGGCATCCACGGCCAGATTGGCTCGGCGGTTGACGATCCGATAGACATAGTGCCGCTTGATCGCGGAAAAGCGAGCCTCGAACGCATCCGGCACCACATCCGCCGCTAGCACGCCGATCGGAAGCGGCCGCAGATGCGCATTCAATCCATCGCGCAATCGGCCGGGCACAAGTTGTTTCGTCACGTCGCAGTGGGCAACCTGCCCCAGCGCATGCACGCCGGCATCGGTGCGGCCAGCGCCATGAACGCGGATATGCTGGCCGCAAATCGCCTGGAGAGCGTTCTCCAACGCGCCCTGCACGGACGGACCGTTGTCCTGAACCTGCCAGCCGCAAAACGGTGCGCCATCGTATTCGATGAGAAGCCGGTAGCGTGGCATCAGCCGAACCGCATTGGAGGTTTTAACGGCGTGCCACGCAGGAATTCGCCGACCTTCATCGGTGCCTTGCCCGCGCGCTGCGCCTCGAGGATGCGGATCGCGCCGTCACCGCACGCCACCGTCAATCGATCATCGAGCAGTGCGCCCGGCTGGCCGCGACCGTCGGCCAGTTCACAGCGCAGGATTTTCAAGCGGACCGGTGCGCCGTCCAGCAAAGCCTCGCACCACGCACCGGGAAAGGGCGACAGGCCGTGAATGTGGCGCAGCACCTCGCGCGCCGTCCTCGTCCAGTCGATCCGGGCTTCCGCCTTGTCGATCTTGGCGGCATAGGTCACGCCCTGCTCGCTCTGTTTGGTGAGCCGCAACTGGCCGCGTTCCAACGCCCCTATCGCCCGCACCATCAGGTCGGCACCGAGCGGCGACAGCGCGTCGTGCAGATCGGATGCGGTCATCGCATCGGTAACGGCGATACGCTCCGCCATCGCCACATCGCCGGTATCGAGACCGGCATCCATCTTCATCACCATGACGCCGCTCTCGGTATCGCCGGACATTACCGCCCGGTTGATCGGCGCGGCGCCACGCCAACGCGGCAACAGGGAGCCATGCAGATTGAAGCAGCCCAGCACCGGCGCATCGAGAATGGCCTGCGGCAAGATCATGCCGTAGGCAACGACAACGGCGGCATCAGCCTGATGCGCGCGAAACGTTTCCAGTGCTTCCGGCGTCTTCAGTGTTTTCGGCGTCAGCACCGGAATATTCAGCCGCCTTGCCTGTTGCTCCACAGGGCTTGGCTGCAATTTCATACCCCGCCCGGCCGGCTTCGGCTCGCGCGTATAAACCGCCACGATATCGTGGCCATGCGCCACGAGTTCCAGCAGCGTCGGCACCGCGAAGTCCGGCGTACCCATGAAAATCAAACGAAGCGGCATAATCCCAGGCCGATCTATCGCAGCCGCCAGCGCGGCAATTATTTCGCCGCCAGCTTCGCCGCCTTGGTGAATTTCTTCATCACGCGATCGCGCTTCAGCTTCGAAAGGTAATCGACGAACAGCACGCCATTGAGATGATCGATCTCGTGCTGGATGCAGGTGGCGTAGAGCCCGTCGGCGTCCTCCTCGTGGACCTTGCCGTCGAGATCGAGAAAGCGCACGCGCACCCGTGCGGGCCGCTCGACCTCCTCGTAATATTCCGGGATCGACAGGCAACCCTCCTCGTAGACCGAAAGCTCCTCCGAAGCCGACAGTATCTCGGGATTGATGAACACCCGCGGTTGCGGTTTCGCAGCCTCTTCATCTTCGGAGCTGCGCTTGGCGAGATCCATGGTGATCAGCCGCAACGGCTGCGCGATCTGGATCGCGGCAAGCCCGATGCCCGGAGCGTCGTACATGGTCTCCAACATATCGTCGGCGAGCTTGCGGATCTCGGTCGAAACCTTTTCGACCGGCTTGGAGACGAGCCGCAACTGCTTGTCGGGAAGAACAATGATTTCACGAATGGCCATGACGGCGATGTAATCCGCACGATTGCGCCGGTCAATCCACAGTCCGCGGTATTGTCCAGCAGCCTGAAGAGGTGCGTCGGACGGGAAAATAAAGGTACTGTTAACCATAAATGTTCCCTTTCCGTTCGCACCATTCATCGAATCGGCTACAGTTGCCGAATGAATGAAACATTTTTCATGCTCGGCGACCTTCCGGTCAGTGTCGGAGCGACATTGGCCGCGTTCGGCATCCTCGCGCTCCTGCTATTGCTGGTCATTGCCGTGGTGATCGCGCGATCCGGCCGTACCGGGGCCGCGACGGCGATGGCGCAGGCGATCCGGGCCGACGAACTGGAAGAGCGACTGAGCGAATTGCTGCAAATCCAGAATCAGGCGACCGGCCGCGTCGACGCGATGGGCCAGGCGCTGGCCGGACGGCAGGCCGAGATGGCGCGCGCGGTCAGCGACCGGCTGGACGCGGTGACGCAGCGCGTCGGTCAATCCATGGAACAGACCACCCGTAATACCATGGACAGCCTCCGCGTCCTGCACGAACGGCTCGGCATCATCGACAACGCGCACAAGAACCTGACCGAACTGACGACGCAGGTGACGACCCTGCGGGACGTGCTCGCCAACAAGCAATCGCGGGGCGCGTTCGGGCAGGCGCGCATGGAGGCCATCGTCCAGGACGGCATGCCGCAGGGCTCCTACGCGTTCCAGCACACGCTCTCGACCGGCAAGCGACCGGACTGCGTAGTATTCCTGCCGGATCAGCGCCCGTTGTGCATCGACGCCAAGTTCCCGCTCGAGGCCATCACCGCATTGCACGACGCCCGCTCCGACGACGAGAAGAAATTCGCGGCGCAGCGGTTGCGCCAGGATGTGATGAAGCACATCACCGATATCTCGGATAAATATCTTGTTCCGGGCGAAACACAGGACACCGCCTTGATGTTCGTGCCGTCGGAATCGGTCTATGCCGAGATTCACGATGGTTTCGACGATATCATCCAGAGGGCCTATCGTGCCCGCGTCGTGCTGGTGTCGCCGTCGCTGCTGATGCTGGCGATCCAGGTCATGCAGCAGATCCTGAAGGATGCGCGGATGCGGGACGCCGCCGATCAGGTGCGCACCGAAGTGATGAACATGATGGGGGATGTCGAACGGCTGCGCGACCGCGTCAGCAAGCTCGGCAGCCATTTCGATCAGGTCAGCGAGGACGTCCGTCAGGTGCTGATCTCGGTCAACAAAATCGGCAAGCGCGCGGCCAAGATCGAGGAACTCGATTTCAGCAATGACGAGGGGGCATCGGACGCGGCGCCACAGGTCGTCAGGGGCAACAGCACCGGCCTGTTCCCAGTGCCATCAAGCAAGCTGCGCGCCGGCGAATGAGCGTTGCCATGACAAGGCCGCAACATCGCCCGATTGCATCGTCATTGATTTGACTCGCCTCATAGCCTTCCATTTCCGAGCCTTCCGCCCCTTTTGCAGCCGATAACGAAGCGCGAGTCGGTCGGCCGAATCTGATAGCACTGCGGCATGACCGCACCGGACGCCGTATCCGCAACGCCTACCCCACCCGCGCCACCTGTCGATGCCGCAGGGCGCGACGGGTTCTGGAAGGCTTGGCTGGTCTATCTGCAGCCGCGCGTGCTGGTGGTGATGTTCCTCGGCTTTTCGTCGGGCTTGCCGCTGGCGCTGTCCGGTTCGACCCTGCTGGTGTGGGTCAGCGAGAGCGGCGTCAGCCTCGGCACCATCGGGCTGTTCACGCTGGTCGGCACACCCTACACGCTGAAATTCCTGTGGGCGCCGCTGGTTGACGGGCTGCGCATTCCGCTGTTGAGCCGCTGGCTGGGGCGCCGCCGCGGCTGGCTGGTATTCACGCAGCTCCTGCTGATGGCCGCGATCCTGGCGCTGGCGCTGACCGATCCGGCGCGCTCGCCATTCTTCGTCGCGCTCGGCGCATTGCTGGTCGCCACGGCGTCGGCTACGCAGGACATCGTGGTCGATGCCTTCCGCGTCGAAAGCCTCGACGAAAGCGAACAGGCCGCCGGCATGGCGTCCTACGTCGCGGCGTATCGCATCGGCATGGTGGCGTCGACCGCGGGCGCGCTGTTTCTCGTGACCGGCTTCGAATATCTCGGGCTTGTCCGGCTGCACGCCTGGATGGCGAGTCTTGCGGTGATGGCGGCGCTGGTCAGCATCGGCATCGTCACCGTCCTGCTCTCGCGCGAGCCGGACCAATCCGGTCAGGCAGAGGCCGCAACCGGCAACAAGCAATCGGTACGGCGCGTCGCCGAGGCGGCGATCGGCGCATTCTCGGAATTTCTCAACCGCCGCGACGCGATCGTTGTACTGATCTTCGTCATGCTGTTCAAATTCACCGACGCCTTTGCCGGCGCGATGACGGTGCCTTTCATTATCGATGTCGGCTTTACCCGCAACGATTACGCCATCATCGTCAAAGGCGTCGGCCTCGCGGCGACCCTGATCGGCGGCTTTGCCGGCGGCTACCTGGCGCGCGCATGGCCCCTGCTCGCCTGCCTTTGGATCGGCGGCCTGTTGCAGGCAATCTCCAACCTGACGTTCACCTGGCTGGCGCTGATCGGGCCGCAGCAATGGGCATTGACGGTGGCGGTGAGCGTCGAACAATTCACCGGCGCGATCGGCACGGTGATCTTCGTCGCCTATCTTTCGGCGCTATGCAACAACCCCCTGCACACCGCAACCCAATATGCATTGCTCACCGCTCTTGCATCGGTCGGACGCATCTATCTGTCGGCCGGCGCCGGCTACGTCGCTCAGGCCACCGGCTGGCCGCTATTCTTCGTCGTCAGCGTACTGGTGGCAATCCCGAGCCTGTTGCTCTTGATCTGGCTGCAACAACGCGGGCATTTCAAAACGCTCGGTGCAATGAAAAACTAGCGTCAGAACAGCGTCCGCTGGCGCATGGCTGCCGAGAGCGTGCCTTCGTCGAGATAATCGAGTTCGCCGCCGACCGGAACGCCGTGCGCCATCCGCGTCACCTTGACGTTGGCGTCCTGCAGCAAATCGGTGATGTAGTGCGCGGTGGTCTGGCCATCGACGGTGGCATTCAGCGCCAGAATGATTTCGGTCACTTGCGACTGATGCGCGCGCGAGACCAGCGTATCGATCGCGAGATCATCCGGTCCGATGCCGTCGAGCGGCGACAACGTCGCGCCAAGGACATGATACAGGCCGTTGATGGCATGCGCGCGCTCCAGCGCCCACAGGTCGGCAACGTCGGCGACGACCACGATGATCGCCGGATCGCGGCGCGGGTCGGTACAGATCGTGCAAGGGTCTTTGGTATCGATATTGCCGCAGGTCTTGCAGACCTGGATTCTATCGATTGCAACCTGCAACGCGCTCGTTAATGGCGCCATCAAGGCTTCGCGCTTCTTGATCAGATGCAGCGCGGCGCGGCGCGCCGAGCGCGGACCGAGGCCCGGCAGCCGGGCCAGCAGTTGAATCAGGCGTTCGATTTCCGGTCCGGCAACAGCAGACGACATCGCTCAACAAGACCGCATCAGGTCAGGCCAAAGCCGGGCGGCAAACCGAGACCACCGGTCAGTGCCTGCATCTTCTCCTGCATCGCGGCCTCGGCCTTGCGGCGTGCATCGTTGCAAGCCGTGACCACCAGGTCCTCGAGCACCTCGCGCTCTTCGGCCTTGATCAGCGATGGGTCGATCGCAATGCCCTTCACCTCCATCTTGGCCGTCATGCGGACTGTAACCATTCCGCCACCGGAAATGCCCTCGACCTCAACATGGTCGAGTTGGTCCTGCATCTCTTTCATCTTGGATTGAAGCTGCGCGGCCTGCTTCATCATGCCGAGAAAATCAGCCATGAGTGGTCCTCTTCACAAACATTTATAGATCGTCGCCGTCGGATGCTTCGACAAGGTCTTCATCCGGGAGAGCGGAGTCCGGCGGTTCGGGGGCGATGTGGCGCACTTCGACGAGTTTCGCGCCGGGAAAATGCGCCAGGACCTGCTGCACGCGCGGATCCGATTCGGCACTGCGCTCGCGCGCATTCTTTTCCAGTTGCGCCTGCGCGCGCAAGGTCGGCTGCCCCTCCTCATTCGACACGATGACGGTCCAGCGGCGACCGGTCCATTGTTCCAGTTTGCGCGCGAGATCGTTGATCAGTGTGCGCGATGCACTGCGCTCCATCGCGACTTCCAGCCGTCCATCCTCGATGCGAACAAGACGCACGTCGGCTTCAAGCGCGGCGCGGGTTTGCAAGTCACGCTTCTCGGCAGCCAGTGCGACCAGTTCTGGAAAGCTTGCGATCCTCAAAGCCTGCGGTGCCGACTGCACCTCCGGCATCGGCGCCATCATCTGCGGACGTGCCGAGATTTCGCCGCCGGCGCGCGGTGTCGATATTGCCCGCATCGGCGAGGTCTGCATCGCCGAAGGCCCCCCGGACGGAGCGCCGCGCGAGGGCGCGGCCGCTGCGACGGCCGGCGACGATCCTCCACCCTGATCGATCATACGGATCGCTTCATCCGGCGTCGGCAGATCGGCGACATAGGCAATGCGGACCAATACCATTTCGGCGGCGGCAGCCGGCCGGGTCGCACCCTGAACTTCGGTGATGCCCTTGAGCAGCATCTGCCACATCCGCGACAACACCCGCATCGACAGCCGGGTTGCGAATTCGCGCGCGCGCCGCCGTTCGGTTTCGCCAAACACGACGTTATCGGCGGTCGCCGGAACGATTTTGACCCGGGTAACGAAATTGACGAATTCGGCGAGATCGCTCAGCACCACGATCGGATCGGCGCCGGTATCGTATTGTTCGCGAAATTCCTGGAAGGCGCTGACGATATCGCCGCGCGCCAGCGCATCGAACAGATCGATCACGCGGGTGCGGTCGGCAAGACCCAGCATTCCCCGGACGTCATCGGCACGCACCAGACCGGCCGCATGGGCGATCGCCTGATCGAACAGCGACAATGAATCCCGCACCGAGCCTTCGGCCGCGCGGGCGATGATGCCGAGCGCCTCCGGTTCAGCCTCGACATTTTCCTTCTGCGCGATATTGGCCAGATGCGCCATCAGCACATCAGCTTCGACCCGCTTAAGATCGAAGCGCTGGCAGCGCGACAGCACCGTGACCGGAACCTTGCGGATTTCGGTGGTGGCGAACACGAATTTGGCATGCGCCGGCGGCTCCTCCAGCGTTTTCAGGAACGCGTTGAAGGCCGCAGTCGACAACATGTGGACTTCGTCGATGATGTAGACCTTGTAGCGCGCGCTCGTCGGCGCGTAACGCACGCTGTCGTTGATCTGCCGTACGTCGTCGACGCCGGTATGCGAGGCCGCATCCATTTCCAGAACGTCGATGTGCCGACTTTCCATGATGGCCTGACAATGCACGCCGAGGTTCGGCATCTGCACCGTCGGCCCCTTGACCGAGCCGTCGGGCAATTCGTAGTTCAGCGCACGCGCCAGAATGCGCGCCGTCGTGGTCTTGCCGACGCCGCGCACGCCGGTGAGAATCCACGCCTGCGGAATCCGCCCTGTCTCGAACGCATTGGAGACGGTGCGGACCAGCGCTTCCTGGCCGATCAGGTTCTCGAAACTGGTGGGGCGGTATTTGCGAGCCAGCACCCGGTAATTGCCGTTGCCGGATGCGGATGCCGAGCCGCCGGCGAGATCGAACCCGCTCTGATCGTCGGAAGGCGTTGCAGGGGTGCCGGCGTCGGTCATCAAACGATCCGCAATTGAATTTATTTCTCGGAGCCGGCTTGCGGAAAATCCGGGCCTCGCCCGCCATCAGCGGCTCCGCCCGCTGTCCATCGGCAGAGCAGCAACGCGCTCCAAAAGCAAGGTAGGAGACTGACGAGCGACCCGATCCGGATCTCGTTAGGGCTGCTTCCTTCCGGACCTGACCCGATTGGCGAGTGGCTCGTCCACCGCCAATCTCCCGAGGCTTATTTGGGGCCAAAAGCGCCGGAAAGCAAGCACCACGGCGCCGCGTTTTCCCGTGCAGCGCACGGCATGGGGCGGTTGTTTGCGGGGCCGCACTCTGCGACACTGCACGAACGGTCCGAGAACACACATGCCCCCCGCCTGGTCGCTCCATCCACAACTCGAAAACGATACGCACAGCCTCGGCGACCTGCCGTTGAGTCGGGTGCTCGTCATCAAGGACGCCCATTACCCATGGCTGCTGCTGGTGCCGCGCCGCGCCGACGCCGTCGAGATCATCGATCTCGGCGAGGTCGAACAGGCTCAGTTGATGACGGAAATCACGCGGGTCTCGCGTGCCCTGAAGACGGTAACGCAGTGCGAAAAGCTGAACGTCGCCGCGCTCGGCAACGCGGTTCCGCAACTGCACGTGCACATCATCGCGCGCCGCCGAACCGACGCGGCGTGGCCGCGCCCGATCTGGGGCGTCGTGCCACCCCTGCCCTACGCTCCCAATGAACTGGAACAGTTCGTCGATGCGCTTCGCCGTAAAATATGGCTTGAGTAAACCATGACAACAACAAAAGAAAATCGCCCGTTCCCGCTCGGCCGGCCTGCCTTTGTTGCCAATGTCCTGGACCGCGCCGCGCACTTTCGCACCGACGACACCAAGCTGATGGCGCTGGAAACCCATCGCGACGCGCGCGCTTACGTCATTTTTCGCGACTCGCTGGTGGTGGCGCAGGAGGCCGCCGGCCCGCGTGCACTGCTGTCGATCGATGAAGCGCTGAAATTCGGCGCCAATCCCGGAACGATCTTTTTGGGCCTCCGCGACGGCGCGGCGATGTTCGGCATGGGCATCAGCGATCAGGCTGCCGAAAAGCTGTTGAACCGCAGCGATGTCGCCATCAGCGAACTACGCGGCATGGCGATGCAGGGCGCGATCCCGCCGGACCAATTGTCGGCGGTGGCTGAGGCCAAATCGTTGGTCAGCTGGCATCGGCGGCACGGTTTTTGCGCCAATTGCGGCACGCGGACCGTCGCCAGTCAGGGTGGCTGGCGGCGCGATTGCCCGAGTTGCAAAGCCGAGCATTTTCCGCGCACCGACCCTGTCGTGATCATGCTGGTGACCCTGGGTGAAAAGTGCCTGCTGGGACGCCAGAAGCAGTTCCCTGCAGGAATGTGGTCGTGCCTGGCGGGTTTCGTCGAGGCGGCGGAAACCATTGAGGACGCCGTCCAGCGCGAGGTGCTGGAGGAATCGGGGATTCGTTGCAAAAACGTCCAGTACTACATGACGCAGCCTTGGCCCTACCCGTCATCGCTGATGATCGGCTGCACGGCACAGGCCATCAATAGTGAGATCGTCATCGATCGCACCGAGTTGGAGGATGTGCGCTGGTTCGATCGCGCCGAGGCCACACTAATGCTGCGGCGGGAACATCCCGGCGGCCTGAGCGGGCCGCATCCGTTCGCCATCGCGCATCATCTGGTGGGCCGCTGGCTGCAGCCGGACGAAGGTCCAACCGCATAGCCGGAACCGGATCGCCGCCTGCCCGGTTGACGGGTGGCGAGCGGCTCCATCATGTGGCCGGATCGAACGATGGATACGCCCATGCCCCGCGAGAAAGCCGCGAACACCAAACCGTCACCACAGCCATCCCATATTCTCTGCATCGGCATTCCGGTGCGCGACCTGACATTTCGCATCGAAAGTTTGCCGGCACGCGGATTCAAGGCCGCCGCCAGCCACTTCGATGAAATCAGCGGCGGCAACGCCCTGAACGCCGCCATCGGCATAGCGCGGCTCGGCGGAAAGGCGTCGATCTGCGGCCCGATGGGCGACGCGGCGGAAACCTCCTCGCGATATATTTTCGACAAACTCGCGGCGGAGAGCATCGACACCCGGCACTTGATCCACATGCCCGGGCTGGTGACACCGATCTCCAACATCATGATCGATCCGAGCGGCGAACGGACCATCGTCACGTTCCGCGACCCGGCCTTGTGGAAAGTCCGCCTGCCCGACGCCGACACCTTGCTTGCGGGCTGCAACGCGGTGCTCACCGAAAACCGTTGCGCCGAATTCGTCACCGACCTTTGCGTCGAAGCGCGCCGGCGTGGCATTCCGGTGGTCGTCGACGTCGATCGCGCGATGTCGTTGCGCGAAGGATTGCTGACGGCCTCATCGCATCTGATCTTTTCCAGCGAGGCATTGCAGGAAACCGCCGGCGTCGCCGACGATGCCAAGGCGCTGCGCAAGATCGCCAAGCTGACGTCTACGTTCCTCGCCGGGACACGCGGCCCAAAAGGCACCATCTGGCTCGATGACAGCGGCAAGCTGCGCGAAACTCCCGCTTTCCCGGTCCACACCGTCGATACGCTCGGCGCGGGCGACGTCTTCCACGGCGCTTTCGCACTGGCGATCACCGAGGGGCAGAATGTTCCGGAGGCGTTGCGCTTCGCATCGGCCGCAGCGGCCCTCAAATGCACACGCTTCGGCGGTGCTTTCGCCTGCCCGCAACGTTCTGAAGTTGAAGCGCTTTTGAGAAAAGACCTGGCGTCGTCTGTCACCAGGGCTGAAAAATAAACTTGCCTTGGAAGATTTTTCTATTTATGAGGTGATTTAGCCCATTAATTGGAAATTTTATCTTCCCATGACCGACCTCGCTGCTGCCGTAGTGGAATCCAACCGCCGGCTCGACGCCATCGACCGGAAAATCCTGACTGTCCTGCAGGATGACGCCTCGCTGTCCGTTGCCGAGATCGGCGACCGCGTCGGCCTGTCCTCGACGCCATGCTGGAAGCGTATCCAGCGGCTGGAAGCGGACGGGGTGATCCAGCGTCGCGTCGCTCTGGTCGATCAGAACAAGATCGGCCTCGGCATCACCGTGTTCGTTTCGGTGGAAAGCGGCGACCACTCCGATGCCTGGCTGAAGAAATTTGCCGACGCTGTCAGCGCGATGCCGGAAGTGATGGAATTCTATCGCATGGCCGGCGACGTCGATTACATGCTGCGCGTCGTTACCGCCGACATGCAAAGCTACGATGTGTTCTACAAAAAACTTATCAGCGCCGTCGCGCTGAAGAACGTCACTTCGCGCTTTGCGATGGAGAAAATCAAGTCGGTGACGGCGTTGCCGGTGCCGGCATTGAACGCGGCGTAACCGCAGGGCCGTCTACTGTTTCGGCCCTGCCGCATTCTTCAACGCTTTCGTCATTGCCGCACCAGAAATAACGGATCGGCGCTATCGGGCACGCGCCGCCACTGCGCATTGTCGTCCGGCTCAAAGTGCCAGGTCTCGCCGCGCGCCGACATCAGCAGTAATTCGCCGCGCTCCAGCCGCCACACCGTCGGCGCAAAACCGGTGACCATGGCGTCGCAGCGCGGCTTGAGGAACACCGCGAAATTGTCGGCACTCGCTTCGGTGTTGGTCAATGTCAGGCCGCAGATCACGGCCCCACTGCCGCGCACCAGCGACCAGTTGCCGATCATCTGATCCATCGAGCGCGTGAGCGCACGCGCCGCTGCCAGATTCTGCAGCAGGTAAATGCCTTCGCCGACGCGCCGTCCCTCGAGAATCCCGCTTTCGACTTCCGTCAGATCGATCACCGCCTGCCCGGCTGCGTCCTGCAGCCGGACGATATCGAGCCCCTTGATATTCCACGCCACGATATCCTTGGTGAACGGCAGCGCCGCGGCGCAATCCGGCTCAAGCTCGATCTTGAGACCTTGCGGGATCGTATCTGGCTTCAGGGTGAGAACGCAGGTCTTGCTCCGCTCCGCCGTCGACAACTCCCACTGCCCGATCATGTTTTGCTTCAATGTCAGGGCGTTCTGCGCTTGCACCGCCGGCGCGGCAAGCGCCAGCGCAAGCATTGCGAGCAGGCCGGATATGCAGAACGCCGCGCGCATGAGCTACCTGTCTTTCACCGGCGTTTCCGCAATCGGCGTCAACGGCGCCTTGCCGGCAAACCACGCTTTCAGGTTATCGACCACAAGCTGATCCATGGCGTTGCGCGTCACCAACGAAGCGGAGCCGATATGCGGCAACAGCACCACATTCTGCAGCGCCTTCAGCTCGTCAGGAACCATCGGCTCCTTGGCAAACACATCAAGCCCGGCGGCAAGAATGGTGCCGGACTTCAGCGCGGCAATCAGCGCCGGCTCGTCGATCACGGTGCCGCGCGCCAGATTGATGATGACACCGCGCGGCCCCAGCGTCTTCATGACCTCGGCGTTGATCAAATTCGCCGTTGCCGCACCGCCCGGCGTGATGACGATCAGCGTATCCACCGCCTTGGCCATTTCCAGTAAGTTCGGGTAGTGCTGATGCGATACGCCCGCCGCCGGGTTACGCGAATGATAGACGACCGGGACCTTCGCCGCATCGAGCCGCCGCGCGATGGCCTGACCGATACGGCCCATGCCCACCATGCCGACCTTGCGGTCGCGCAGCGAGCCCACGGTCAACGGATAGTCCTGTGTGGTCCAAAGCCCGGACCTCACATAGCGGTCCGCTTTAAGGAATTCGCGCAGCACGGCGATCAGCAAGCCGACCGCCGTATCGGCCACTTCTTCGGTCAGCACATCAGGCGTGTTGGTGACGATAATGCCGCGCTCCTGCGCATAGGCCGAATCCACGTGATCGTAGCCGACACCGAAGCTGGAAACGATTTCGAGCTTTGGAAATCGCGACAGCACCGTCCGGTCGGTCGGCCTTAGCCCGGTAACGGCAATGCCGCGAATTCTCTCGGCGATGTCAGGGGTCAACCCGTCGAGATCGTCTTTCGTCCCGAACTTGTGACGACTGAACTTTTCTGAAAATCCGTTCTCGACAACCGGTTTGGTGGGTCCATAAATCAACAGATCAATCTTTTCCGAAGCACCGGTTGCCATCAGCTTTCCTTTCGAAGCGCACTGTCATGCCGGCGCCGCAACAGTCAACGCGACACCGGAGAGGGTCCCATATAAATGACAACCCCCGCCACCGAGAGCAACAATAATGCTGCAAACATGCGCGGAATGTTCAACCGATCGCGGAATTTGGCAATGCGCCATGCAAGGTCCGATCGGGCCTCGGACCGGGCTTGCGACGGATGCCGCGATCCCCTGGGCCCGACCCCTTCCTATTGTTTCGGCCTGAGATCGAGGCCCACGCCTTTATTGATGAAACGAAGCGTGTAGGCCTTGCGGAAATCGATATCGCGGCGCGCCACGCCGGCGCGCGCCATCTTGTCGAAAAAACTCGCCATGCGCGCATCGCTCATCGCGCCAATCCCGTCCTTCAAGGCATCTCCCGAATCGACGATGCCGTACTGCCTCATTTTGGCAACCGAATAGGCCAGTAACCCGTCGGTCATCGCAGGATTAAGCTTCTTGATCATCTCGTTGCCCGGGCTGTTGTCGCCGTAGAGGTAGTGATACCAGCCAACGATCGAAGCATCGACGAAACGCTGGACTAGGTCCGGCTGCTTTTCAATGAGGTCGCGTCTGGTCTCGATCAAGGTCGAATAGGCATTGAAGCCGTGGTCGGCGAGCAGGATCACCGTCGGCTTGAAGCCGGCCCGCTTCTCAACCGCATATGGCTCCGATGAGACGTAGCCCTGCATGGCGCTGTTGCGGTCGGTCAGAAATGGTTGTGCATCGAGCGTATAGGGCTTGACCTTATCCGGGCTGAAACCGTAGTCGGACTTGAGCCATTGAAAATAGCTGCCCATGCCCTCTTTCGATACGAACAGCGTCAGCGGCTTAAGATCTTCCAGCCTGGAGATCTTGGACTCCGGGTGCGCCAGGAAAACCAGCGGGTCCTTCTGAAAAATTGCGGCCACCGCGACCACTGCAACATTGGTGGCAACCGCATCAAAGGATTGCAGCGTATTGGCGGTCATGGAGAAGTCGAGCTTGCGGGCGACCAACGCCGATCGGTTGTTGACGTTGGGCCCACCCGGCGCGATCGTCACCTCAAGGCCGTATTGCCGGTAAGTACCGTCCGCGACGGCCTGAAAGAAGCCACCGTGCTCGGCTTCCGCGACCCAGTTGGTGCCGAACGAGACCTTGTCGAGGTCTGATGAAGCCGGGCTCGCCGGCTGCGCAACGGCCAAGCCCAACATGGCCGCCGTGCCGAGCAGGCATAAGCTTAACGATGACACCAGATGCGCCAGCTTCATGATTGAACTCCATCGCTTATTCCAGCCCATCATGGCAGGATGCAACAGGCTGCACCAAAGTTGCACCGATCAGCGTTGTACCGATTTGGCTGCCCGCCGCCATGAATGATGACGATTTTTTTAGACGCCACATGCAAGAGCCTCCTGCAATGATCGCTCCCTGCCCGCCACGTAACTGGAGTGACATTTACTGGCCCGATGTCGCGGCCGATGCCGCATCCGGCTGGATTGCGATACTGCCGCTCGCGGCTATCGAACAGCATGGGCCGCATTTGCCGCTCGGCACCGATATGATGATCGCGACAGCTTATCTGGCGCGCGTCCGCGAACTGCTGCCGAAAACTCTGCCCGCTGTATTCCTCCCAGCGCAACCGGTGGGGATTTCAACCGAACACACCGCCTATCCCGGCACCCTGACGCTGCCGCCGGAGGTCGCCATCAGGAGCTGGATGGCGCTCGGCGAAAGCGTCGCGCGCGCCGGCGTCAGGAAGCTGGTGATGGTTTCCAGCCACGGCGGCAACAGTGCGGCGATGGGCCTGGTGGCACAGGAACTACGTGCGCGCCACGGCATGCTGGCGGTGACGACGGCATGGAGCAGGTTCGGTGTACCAGCCGGACTATTTGCGACCGAGGAAGAACGGCACGGCATTCACGGCGGCGCGATCGAAACGGCGATCATGCTGGCTGCGCATCCGGACCTCGTGCGCATCGAGCAGATTGCAAATTTTCAGTCGCGCACCGTCGCAATGGAGCGCGACTATCGCTGGCTCAACGCACAGCGGCCGGCGCCATTCGCATGGCAGGCGCAGGACTTGCATCCAGGCGGAGCGATCGGCGATGCCACGGCGGCCACCGCCGACAAGGGCCGCCAGTTGCTCGATCACGGGGCGCGAGCGTTCTGCGAACTGCTGGCGGATGTCGATCGCTTCGATCCGTCGACCTTTTCCGATCAGGTCTGACCACGTCGCCGGCACGGCGGCGTTGCACGGCTGTCACATGACGCTGGCAAACACACTCAGATCGCATTTCTTAGTTGCTATTGCGAATTAGTTGCAATAATAGCTGATGACAGAATTGCCCAAATCGGTCACTGCATCGCCTTCGAGAGGCGGGGTGGAGCGCGATAAGGTCAATCAAAACAATCAGCTATTATGGGTGTGGCCGATCCGCGCTCAGGCTGGGGAGCAGGGATAGCGGGCTATCCTGTCGGATCGGTGGATTTCAAGTGAGCGACACCTGCGGCATGAAACAGGCGTGGATCATCGTTACGTTGGGCCTCTGCGCACACGGTGGTGCGGCGGCGGCCGACCTGCCCGCAACGCGCCCGGTCAAGCCTGCGCCGGCGTCGCCGTTATTCGCCTGGGAAGGACTCTATGCGGGCGCTCATGTCGGCTTCGGACAAGGGCGATCCAATGCGACATTGACCGATCCTGCCGCGACAAATGGGCAAAACACCTTCGGCGGCCTAATCGGCGGCGTCCAGGCCGGCTACAATTTCGTACTGCCGTCGGGGATGCTCCTTGGGCTCGAAGCCGACATCTCGTTTCTCAACTACATCGATTCGAATGCGGTCGTTTCGACGCTCGCTTCAAACCGCTCGAATGCGTTCGAACAACTGGACTACATCGGCACCGCGCGCGGACGCCTCGGCGTCGTTAATGGCTCGTGGCTGGCCTACGTCACCGGCGGTCTGGCCTGGAGCGGAGCACGCTTTCTCAACACGCTGCCGTCCGGCGAAGAGGAGAAGCAGCTTGCAATGCGTACAGGCTGGGTCGCGGGCACCGGCGTGGAATACGCTTTCGCGCCGCACTGGTCGGCACGGCTGGAGTATCTCTACAGTCAGCTTGGCGCCGCCAACGTCGCGTTTGCGTCCGGCGCTCGCTACGCTTCCACGACGGACTTTCAATCGTTGCGGATCGGACTCAACCGCAAGATCGACTGGGCCGATACCGGCAAAGAATTTTCGCCTGGCACCCTGACCAACCCGGAATCAAACCGTTGGGAAATCCACGGCCAGACGACATATCTTCCGCAGGGTTATCCGGCATTTCGCGCACCCTACTCCGGAGCAAACAGCCTGACTCCGGCGGCACAGCTACAGGCAACCTGGAGCAACAGCCTGTTCCTGAATGCGCGGCTGTGGGACGGTGGTGAGATCTACTACAATCCCGAACTGCTTCAGGGCTTCGGTCTCAGCAATACCGTCGGCTTAGCCGGATTCCCCAACGGCGAAGCGCAGAAATCCAATTTCCCCTATCCTCGATACAACACCTCACGGCTGTTCGTGCGACAGACGTTCGGCCTCGGCGGCGAGCAGGAGGAACTCGCGAGCGGACCCAGCCAACTGGCAGGGAAAGCGGATATCTCGCGCCTGACGTTGCAGATCGGCAAGTTCGCTGTGACCGACGTGTTCGACGGCAATGCTTACGCCAAGGATACACGTCGCGACTTCATGAACTGGGCACTGTGGGCCCCCGGCGCCTTCGACTATGCCGCGGACCGGCTTGGGTTGACCTACGGCATCACGGCCGAACTCAACCAGAAGCATTGGGCGTTGCGCGGCGGCTACTTCCTGATGGATGCTGAATCCAACTCCAACAATTTTGATACCAAGATCCCACAGCGCGGCGAATACGTCGTCGAGTTGGAAACACGCTATTCGCTGTTCTCGCAACCGGGGAAATTGCGCACTATCGGCTGGCTCAACAGTGCCTATGCCGGAAGCTATCGCGAAACGCTGGCCAATCCGGCTTACAATCTCGATATCGCGCTGACTCGTCAGGGCCGCATCAAATATGGCTACGTCATCAACCTCGAGCAGGCACTGACCGATGACATCGGTGTGTTCGGGCGCTGGAGCTGGAACGAGGGCAAGACGGAGATCATGGCGTTCACGGACATCGACGCCAGCTTGTCGTTCGGCACCTCGATCAAAGGCACACGCTGGGGCCGGCCCGACGATGTCGTGGGTATCGGTGGCGCCATCAACGCGCTGTCAAAGGACCATCGCGACTTCATTGCGGCCGGCGGGCTCGGCGTATTGGCCGGTGATGGCCGGTTGAACTACCGGCAGGAACGCATTCTGGAAGCTTACTACGCGTTCGCGCTGAACAAGCAGCTGACGTTGACGGCCGACTACCAGCTCATCACCAATCCGGCATACAACGCCGACCGTGGCCCGGTATCGATTTTCTCCGGACGCCTCCACGGCGAGTTCTAAATCGCAACTGCTGTTACGTTTCCGAGCGAAGCGGAAACCGGTTCGCGTGAAAACAATGCGTTAAATCGGAATCGTAGAGCGCTGGTTCTCGTTCCATCAGGACCGGAAAGGCTCTAGGCCGCGGGTAGAAACGAGTCCACCCGTGCCATTGTCCACGCATCGCGGAATCGAAGATTGTCGGTGCCTTCGAGTAATTCGCCCGGCCGCAGTTCCGGATAGAGCCGCGCGAACGATGTCACCTGCGTGCCACTGAGACGATGCGAAAAATGCACTGGCCGAATTTCCTCCGGGTGCTTCAGACCGGCGGCTGCGATCAATTCTGCCAGCGCGTGCAACGTCGCATGATGATAGTTGTAAACCCGCTCCAGCTTGTGCGGCACCACAAGCGCCCGGTTGCGCGTCGGATCCTGCGTGGTGACGCCGGTTGGACAGCGGTCGGTGTGACAACTTAACGACTGGATGCAGCCGAGCGAAAACATGAAACCGCGCGCTGAATTGCACCAGTCGGCGCCAAGCGCCATGGCGCGCGCGATGTCAAATGCCGTGGCGATCTTTCCCGAGGCCCCGATACGAATGCGGTCACGAACGTTGATGCCGATCAGCGCATTGTGAACGAAGTTGACCCCTTCCCGCATCGGCATGCCGAGGTGATCCATGAACTCCAGCGGCGCGGCGCCGGTGCCGCCTTCGTTACCGTCGACGACAATAAAGTCCGGATAAATGCCGGTTTGCAGCATCGCCTTGCAGATTGCCAGAAATTCCCAGCGGTGCCCGACACACAATTTGAATCCGGCCGGCTTGCCGCCCGACAGCCGGCGCATCTCGCCGATGAACGCCATCATCTCCAACGGATTGGAAAACGCCGAATGAGCAGCCGGCGAAATACAATCCTCACCCATGCTCACGCCCCTGATCCGCGATATCTCCTCGGAGACTTTGGCCGCGGGGAGCACGCCGCCATGGCCGGGCTTGGCGCCCTGACTGATTTTCAACTCGACCATCTTGATCTGGTCACTTGAAGCAACACGGGCGAATTCGTCGGGATCGAACGAGCCATCCCGCTTGCGGCAGCCGAAATAGCCCGAGCCGACCTCCCAGATCAGATCGCCCCCGTTTTCCTGATGGTAAGGGCTGACGCCACCTTCGCCGGTGTCGTGCGCGAAACCACCCTTCTTGGCGCCGGCATTCAGGGCGCGGACCGCATTCGGGCTTAAAGCGCCGAAACTCATTGCGGAAATATTGAAGACCGATGCCGAATAGGGTCTCGTGCAGTCCGGGCCGCCGATCATGATGCGGAATTGCTCCGTGGCTCGCGGCTGCGGCACAATCGAGTGCTGCATCCACTCATAGCCATCGGCGTAGATATTTTCCTGAGTCCCGAACGGCCGCTTATCAAGCACCATCTTGGCACGCTGATAGACCACCGCGCGGGTGTCGCGGCTGAATGGCATGCCGTCTTTTTCACTCTCGAAGAAATATTGCCGCATCTCCGGCCGGATTTCCTCCAGTAGAAAGCGCAGATGCGCCGAAATCGGATAATTGCGCAGCACCGCGTGATCTTTCTGCACGAGGTCGCGGATACCGAGCAGGGTCAAGCCGCCGAAGATAAGAACCGGAATGACAACCAGATTGATGATCTTGTGGTCGGCGATACCCAGACCAACCAGCAGAACCGTGACGACACTGCAGATGGTCAGCACGATGAAGCGCGGCGTGAACGGAAGCATCAATGTTTCCATGAATCCCTCTTGGCATTCCGCCCTGTCATTCGCGTGTTATGATGACAGCAATGTTACGTCGACGCCCGCGAAAGCCGCAGCTTGTTCGCCTCCGTTGGAATCAGCAGCAAATGGAGCATCGAATTTGTCATGCGCTTCCCGGGCTGGCTGCGATGTCGCTGGCGAGTGTCAGATTCGCTCCACTGGCTTCTGGATTCGGCGCATTTTCTTGACGCAAACCATGCTCACTTCGCTCGGGATCGCTATACCACACCTAAACGAGCCGGTGGTGTCGAATAAAGAACCCTTGAAATAAAGAACTCTTGAAACAGAGAACTCTTGAAATAGAGAGTTCTTGGCGGCCGATAAGATTTCGATCCAATGCGAGTCCGAAAAATTGAACGTTGGACGCGACGGTTATGTGCCGCTACCAACCAAAAACAATCGTAGCGAAGGCATGGTACGCCTGTTTTCTGAAGCTGGTGTCACTGGACGGATGGCGTGGCGCACCCGTCATCGATGACGATATCGTCATGCTCCGTATCCAGCGCCGGCTGCGCCACCCGTTCAATTGCCGGATCAACGATAATCGCCCAATGCAGCGGCACCTTTGCCACATTACGAAACAATCCCTGACTCGCGAAACGGCCTTCGGTACTCCAGGCATGAAGGGCGCCGAGCATGATGTCGACGCCATTTCCGCCGCGCGTATAGGGCAGGAAAATCTGCTCCACCGTCACCGGGCAGCCGTTTGAATCGGTCAGAGGAATGATGGAATAGATCGGCAACTGATGCCGGACGCAGGCATCCCAGATCGGTCGCGCCGCGCTCGCCATCGCCCAATCGAGGCATTCGTCAAGCGGGCGAGCGGACATCCTGGCGTCATACAGCTGCTCGACGCGTTCGCCGGCCGAGCAGCACATAAAACTCAACGTCCCATCGGTCTGTCGGACTTCCGTGATCAGGATATCCGCCGAATCACCCGCGCGCTCGTCAGGTACGAAATCGTCGATGCTCGGCAACTCCCGACCGGCCCGGGAGCGATGCCAATCCCGGACCAGGCTCACTTGCCGGATCGAGCGCACGATACTGACGTGTGCTTTCTGAAGCTGCATGATGCCGATCTATTCCGGGGCTCACGACAGTGGGCGGGCAATTCAAACATACTGAAACGGCCGACTGCGTAGTGCCTATCGGTCCTGATTCGCAATGTGCTTTTATGTTACCAGAAGATTGCTCGCAGTGTTACCCATAACGGAATGATTTCCCGTATTCCGATAGAGACTGCCATGTTGGTACAGATCCGCTGGCGACCGATATAACCGGCCGATAAAGCAAACCAGTCCACGCCAGCGATGGATCGGCACGCTCCGATCCGGTACGGTCTCGAGAATTGCTTCCCGGAAGCACCACGCCCAATCCAGGCACTTGCCGAGTTATGCGAACGCTGCAGGACATTCGAAAGTCAAAGGCCGATTTCTACCCCGATCAATCGATCTATGCCGAATTCGCCTGCACCCGGTTTGATCTCTCCTTCGAGGATATGGAGGACGGAACAGGACTGATCTTCAGGGTCTCCTCCACAACCGGGCACCAGATTTTTGGCAGCGGCCGCTGCTCGTTCTTTCCGCAGAATGACGCCACCGCCGCGACGCTCGCCACCGACAAGTATTTCAGCCAGCGAATCTTCGAGCAGGCCGGGATTTCGACGCTCCGGGGGCAGTATTTCTTTCTGAATGCGCGCCATCGTGCCCATCGGCCGCCGGGCCACGAACGCCGTGACGCTCTGGCCTATTTTGAGAGCCTGAACGGCTCGGCATTCGTCAAACCGCTCCACGGCTCACGCGGCGACTTCGCCCAGCCCGTCATGAGCAGCCAGGCATTGTCCCGGTACCTCGATGAGGTTTCTCAGTTTTACGACGCGGTCATCATTCAGCCGATCGTGACGGGGAATGAATACCGGGTTTTCCTGCTCGATCAGGAAGTGGTTTACACTGCCCGTAAGCATTCCCCTTTCATTCTGGGTGACGGCAAACACACATTGCGTGAGTTGATTGCCCGGCATGATCGCGTCCTGCAATCGCACGGTCTTTCGCCCGTGCCCCCGGTTTCCGGAGATGCCGATCTGGCCGAGACAATTCTGCCTGCCGGACAGCGCTACCCGATTCCGGGCCGGATGAACCGCAGCGCGGGCGGGGCGATGTCGTTCGCAACTCCCGAACACGAGCAGGCCGCGGTGGCGCTGGCGCAGCATGCCACCCAGGCACTCGGCTTACGCGCCGCCGCCGTCGACATCTTTACCGATATCGGAGGCGACCCGGCTTCCATGGCCGTGATCGAGGTGAACGCCAATCCGTCGATACGTTTTCTCGAAGACAGCGATCGCGCCGACCTGATTTTGAAGATATGGCATCACACCTTCGTTTCGATTGGATTGTTACGTGTTTGACCTGCCAAAATATGGCGATGGGAGCTGCCTGGCGCGGCTCGCCGACCTGCTTCGTGTCCTCGATATCGACCGTGACCGGTTGCGGCGAAGCTCTGTCGTCGTCACCGGCTCAAACGGCAAAGGCAGCACGGCGGCGTTCTGCGCCAGCATCGGTCACGCCGCGGGTCTGCGCAGCGGTTTATTCACATCGCCGCATCTGTACCGGTTTAACGAGCGCTTCCAGATCGATGGCGCACCAATCGATGACGTTGATCTGGCCGATTTGACGACGCGGATCATGGCGGCGATTGACATCGTATCGCAACGGGTCAACGAACGCTTCGGGGCCTTCGAGGCGCAGTTCGCCCTCGCCTGCCTCTATTTTCAGGAAGCCGGCTGTGACTTCGCGGTGTTCGAAGCCGGCATTGGCGGCCGTTACGATCCGGTGCGGCTGGTCGGTGCGACCGATACTTGCATGACTTCGGTCGACTATGAACACGTCAACTTGCTGGGCAACTCGCTGGTCCTGATTGCCTTCGACAAGAGCGACGCCTGCGCGGCTGGTGGCACCGTCATTTATGGTGAGAATTGCCGCAGCCTGCGCGCCCATCTCGTCGAATACAACCGCAATCGAAACGTCGACGGTGTGTTCGTCCGCGACGAGATCAGGATCACGGATGAACGCACCACGACGGGCGGCCAGCGCTTCGACCTTGACTACGGGAAGCACCACTTTGAGGCGCTTGAAATCCGCCTGACCGGGGGCTTCCAGATCAATAATGCCGCCATTGCCATCGTGCTGTTTCTGCGCTGGCGCGAGAGCGCTAGGGAACGCGACGCCTTGCAGGCGCGCACCGGCGCTATCGAACCTGCCATACGCGCGGGCCTGCTCGCGACGCGCTGGCCAGGCCGGCTCGAGCTCGTTCGCGACAAGCCGGTCACGGTGGTCGATGTCGGTCACACACCCGACGGCATTCAACGCAGCCTGGACGGCCTCTACAAAACCTACGGCATCGACGGCTGGTTGCTGGTCACGGGCGTTTCCAGCGACAAGAAAGCCGATGAGATCGTGACGTTGCTCGCGCCATCCTTCGAGGTCATCGTTTGCACGGCGGCTTACCACAAAGGATCGGATCCACAACAGATCGCGGCTGCCGCGCGACGCGCCAACCCGAACGCAGCGATCCACGTCGCGGCGACGATCGAGGATGCCGTCGCGCTCAGCACCACGCTCGCCGCCTCACAGAACCGCAGGATATTCGTCGCTGGCGGATTGTTTCTGGCAATCGAATACGCCACCGTTGCAAGGGGAGGACGCACCAAGGACCTGGCCTTCTTCTGAAGATCGCACGGACGGCAACCCGCCATGCGGCGACGATTGTCGTTGTCGAATACGCCGCCGCCGATTAGCCTTGATCAACGATGCGAAAGCCGGAGGACATATCCATGACGAACGGCACCAACCGCCAGATCCTGCTGGTCGAGAAACCCACCGGTAAGCTCGCACCCGAGCATTTCAAAATGGCCGACGGCAAAATTCCCGAACCGAAGGACGGCGAAGTGTTGCTGCGCGTGCGCTATATCTCGCTCGATGCCGCCAACCGGGCATGGATGCACGGCGCCACCTATCGCTCGGCCGTCGAGGCCAACACCGTGATGGCCGGCGGCGGTATTGCCGAAGTGATAGGGTCGAGGGCGCCCGGCTTCGCCGCGGGCGATATCGTCTTCGGCGATACCGGTTGGCAGGACTACGCCGCTGTCCCGGCCAAACACCTCAGCAAGATGCCGCGTATCGAACCAATGACGCATCTGCTCAGTGTCTATGGCATCGCCGGTCTCACCGCTTACTTCGGCCTGCTGCATGTTGGGAGACCAAACGCGGGCGAGACCGTCGTGGTATCGGCAGCAGCCGGCTCGGTCGGATCGATCGTCGGCCAGATCGCCAAGATCAAGGGTTGCCATGTCGTCGGTATCGCCGGTGGTCACGAGAAGTGCCATTGGCTGACTTCGACGCTCGGCTTCGACGCCGCAGTCGATTACAAGGACGGCGCGGTCTTCAAGGCGCTGCGAGCCGCAGCCCCGAAAGGCATCGACGTCTATTTCGACAACGTCGGGGGCGACATCCTCGAAGCGTGCATCGCGCAGATGAATATTCGTGGCCGCATTGCCTGCTGCGGCGCCATTTCGCAGTACGATGGCGTGCCATCCGCGACCGGGCCGCGCGGCGTACCGGGCTTGATCGTCGTCAAGCGGTTGACGATGCAGGGTTTCATCGTCATGGACTACATGGAGCAGCGCGACCAGGCGCTGGCCGAGCTGCAATCCTGGGTCGCCGCGGGCAAACTGAAGGTGCAGGAAGACGTCATTGCCGGGCTGGAGAATACGCCACAAGCGCTGATCGGCCTCCTCGCCGGCGAAAATCGCGGCAAGCGCATGATCAAGCTATGACGCCGTAACGCCGGCACCGATCACAGCCTTCGCACCAGGTTTGCATGCGCGGCACGCAGACACAGCCGCAAAGAGAGGAGCAGTTCGTTGGAGCTTCACGGCTATTATCGCAGCACGGCATCATGGCGCGTGCGGATCGCCCTCAATCTCAAAGGGCTGCAGGTCAGCCATCTGTCACACCATTTGCGCAAGGGCGAACAACGCGCGCCCGCCTATCGCAAATTGAATCCGCAAGGATTCGTTCCCACGCTTGTTCTGGATGATGGAACGGCGTTGACGCAGTCCCTGGCAATCATCGAATGGCTCGATGAAACTCATCCAGAGCCACGCCTGTTGCCGGGCGATCCGCTGCACCGGGCGCGTATTCGCGCTTTCGCGCAAGTAATCGCCTGCGATACGCATCCGGTCCAAAATCTCAAAGTGCTCGCACGGCTTCGCGAATTGGGGCTGAAGGAGGACATCGTTCAAACGTGGGCGGCGTGGGCCAATACCGAGGGACTGGCTGCATGCGAGGCGCTGATCGTCAATGAAACCGGGCCATTCTGCTTCGGCGCGACGCCGACGCTGGCCGATATCTGCCTCATCCCGCAACTGTTCAACGCGCGGCGCTTCAATGCCGACGTGTCGGCCTATCCGCGACTGTTGCGCGCCGAAGCGGCGGCCAAACAACTACAGGCTTTCGCGGACGCGGAGCCGGAGCGTCAGCACGACGCCGAGTAACGGCAGCATCCGCCGGCAGCCTTACACCTCGAGCCACTCCTTGCGAATGGCGTCGTTGGCATTGAGTTCGCCGGGGGTTCCCTCGAAAACAATGCGGCCGTGCCCCATGATATAGATTCGATGCGAAATCCGCAGCGCAATCGACAACTTCTGCTCGACCAGAAGAATCGCAACGCCGGCCTGAGCGATATGCGCAATCAAGTCGCCCACCTGCTGCACGATCAGCGGCGCCAGCCCTTCGGTCGGCTCATCGATCATGATGAGTTCAGGATCACCCATCAGGGTACGACAGGTGGTCAACATCTGCTTCTCGCCGCCGGACAGCACGCCGGCCGGCGTATCGGCGCGCGCCGCAAGATTGGGAAACATGTCGAGCATGTCGTCGAGCCGCCACTTGCCGGGGCGGCGCGTATTCTTGACTCCGAGCAGCAGGTTCTGACGCACGGTCAAACCGGGAAAGATATCCCGGTGTTCGGGGACATAACCCAGCCCGAGATGCGCAATCCTGTAGCTCGGCAGGCCGGCGATATCTTGCCCCTTGAAGCGGATGATGCCGTGAGGCGGCACTTCGCCCATGATCGCCTTGACGGTCGTGGAACGGCCGACACCGTTGCGGCCAAGCAGGCTCACGACCTCGCCGGCATCGATATGCAGCTCGACGCCTTGCAGGATGTGGCTCTTGCCGTAGTAGGCGTGAAGATCCTTGACCTCCAGCATCAGTGAGCCTCCTCACCGAGATAAGCTTCCCTCACCTTCGCGTCGCCACGAATCTCCTCGGGCGTGCCGGAGGCAATGATCCTTCCGTAGACCAGCACCGAGATGCGATCCGCAAGTCCGAACACCACACCCATGTCGTGCTCGACGATCACCAGCGTGCGGCCTTCGGTGAGACGACGGATCAAAGCGACGGCGCGTTCGGTTTCCGCGCGGCTCATCCCGGCAGTCGGTTCATCGAGCATGATGACGTTGGCGCCGCCGGCGATGGTGATACCGATTTCCAGCTCCCGCTGTTCGGCATAGGTCAGCAACCCCGCAGGCACGTCGCGGCGATGGGCGAGATGGATGTCTTCCAGAATTTCGGTCGTGCGCCGCCGAACCACCGGCAGATTGTCCACATTCTTCCAGAATGCGTAACGGTGGCCGGTTGCCCACAGCACCGCACAGCGGATGTTTTCCCACACCGTCATCCGCGCAAACACGTTGGTGACCTGGAACGAGCGCGACAGGCCATGCCGGTTGATCTCGAACGGCCGCAGCCCGGAGATCACGTTGCCATTCAGCTTGATTTCACCCGATGTCGGCGCGATGTGACCGCTGACCAGGTTGAAGGTGGTGGACTTGCCGGCGCCATTGGGACCGATGATCGCATGACGCTCTCCCTGCGCAACGCTCAGGTTGAGATCATGAATGATGCGGACGTTGCCAAAGCGCTTTTCGACCGCGTTAATCTCGATGGCTGCGGTCATGCGAGGTATCCTCGATCTCGGGCAACGGTCGTGGCCCGATCCCAGGCCTCGGCAATCCGCCGCCAGGACAGTCGCGCCACGAAAAATCCGCCGATGGTCAGGATGGCCGCGGCAAACCACGTCAGCGGACTGGTCGCGTTGAATGGTATCCCAAGCAGATTGATGATGGCCCCGGAGCCTTCACCCTGCGTATAGCGCGCGATCGTTTCAATCACGAGGATCACACCGCAAGCCAGCGCCAGCGTCGGTATCAATGCCACCAGATAAGACGGGATTATCATGCCTAACGTCCCGGCACGAACCAGGGGGCGGTGCATCATCAGGATTCCGGCCATGCCGCCCGGGGCGAACATCACGATCCCGATGAAGATGATGCCGAAATAGAGCTGCCAGACAGTGGTGACATCGGTCAGCCCGAGTTGCAGGTAGGTGACGAGAATGGCGCCGAGAATCGGGCCGAAAAAGTAGGCGGTGCCGCCGATGAAAGTGGCGAACAGCACGATGCCCGACTGCGCGGCGCCAAGATAGGCAGAATTGGCAATCTCGAAATTGATCGCGGAAAGACCACCCGCAACGCCGGCAAAGAAGCCAGCGAAGCCGTAAGCGATGTAGCGAACAACGTGAGGATCGTATCCGATGAACTCAACCCGCTCCGGATTGTCGCGCACCGCGTTGCAGATTCGCCCAAGCGGCGTGCGGGTCAGCGCGTACATCGCTATTGCCGAGATCATCAACCAGAACGCAATCAGATAGTAAATCTGGATTTGCGGACCGAAGCTCCAGCCGAACACGTGCGGCAGGGCGGTGCGATCCGTGGTGATGCCGGATTCCCCGCCGAACACACTGCGCAAAATCAACGAGGACGACGCAACCAGTTCACCGATACCAAGCGAGATCATCGCGAATACGGTGCCGGCTCGCTTGGTCATCACCCAGCCGATCACAATTGCCAACAACAGCCCGCCGATGCCTCCAACCAGCGGGACGAATGGCAGCGGGATCGGCCATCCGCGCGCGGCAACCGCATTCATCAGGTGAATGGCAAAGAAGCCGCCAATGCCGTAGTGGACCGCGTGGCCAAACGACAGCAGACCGGTCTGGCCAAGCAGAATATTGTAGGACAGCGCGAAGATGATCGCGATGCCGATCAGGCTGAACGACGTGAGCGATCCGCCTGACGAGAAGACCAATGGCAGTACGACCAAGGCGATCGCGGCGATCACCCAGATGCCATAGAAACGCAGCCTTTGACCCTTTGGCTCGATCGTAGCGACTGGAGCGGAGCTTGTGACATCGATCATGTTTCACGCGACCCCATCAGGCCCATGGGGCGAACGATCAGAATCAGCACCAGCAACACATAAGGCAGGATCGGTGCGATCTGCGAGATCGTGACATTCCAGATATCGGTGATGACTGAAGGGCCGAAGCTCGGGTCCAGCGGCCCAAAGGCACTGGCGAGCGAGCCGTTAAGCGCCACAGCAAAGGTCTGCACCAGCCCGATGAAAAGCGACGCGATGAAAGCGCCCGACAACGACCCGAGGCCACCGAACACCACCACCACGAACAGGATCGGGCCGAGTAAAGTGGCCATGTCCGATTGCGTCACCAGGGCGGGACCGGCAATGACGCCGGCAACTCCAGCAAGCGCCGCGCCGACGCCAAACACCAGCATGAATACCCGCCCGACATTGTGGCCAAGATGAGCGACCATGCTGGGATGAGTAAGCGCCGCCTGCACGATCAACCCGACGCGGGTTCGCTTGAGCGTAACCAGCAGCGCAACGAAAATCGCGACCGATACCGCCAGCATGAAAATCTTGTAAGCGGGATAGTTGGTGGAGAATATCGTAAACGCCGGAAAATCAAGCAGTGCAGGGACCCGATAATCCATCGGACCCTTGCCCCAGACCATCGATACGATCTCTTCAATGGCGAAAGCCAATCCGAATGTCAGCAACAGTTCGGCAACGTGGCCGTGCTTATGGGTATTGCGCAAGCCGTAGCGCTCGACCGCCATGCCGATCGCGCCCACCAGCAGCGGCGCAAGCACCAGTGCCGGCCAGAAACCGATCCAGCGCGTGAGTTGGAAACCGAAGAACGCACCCAGCATGTAGAAACTGGCGTGGGCAAAATTGAGCACGCCCATCATGCTGAAAATGACTGTGAGCCCGCTGGACAACAGGAACAACAACATGCCGAACAGCACGCCGTTGATAGTTGAAATCACGATCAATTCAAGCACGAGACACTCGCTGGAATCGGAGCGGAATTGCCATGGAATGCAGATTCGAAGAACGGGTAGATTCGGCCGGCTCAGGCAAGCATGCCAGAGCCGGCGATATCGTTCCCCACGCCAGATAGCTGGCGTGGGGGCGGATGCATCGGCTTGTTATGGCCGCTTCATCTTGCAGGTGGTCGGCACCATGGTCTGCGGGGTATCGATCTTGGACACCATATGCCAGCCCCAACCGGTATTCTCCTCGTCGAACGGCTCCTTGTCGGTCAGGTTACCGAATGACGAGATATAGATCGGCTGGAAGAACTGGTGATCATCCTTGCGCATCAGCCCTTTTCCGCCGTCGAGCACGTCAAACTCCATGCCCTCGAGCGCCGCCGCCACCTTCACCGGATCCACCGACTTGGCCTTCTCGGCTGCGAGCTTGAACATGCGCATCTCATTGACCGCTCGCGGATACCAGAGCGACATATTGACCTTGGCGCGGAATGCCTTCTCGAATTCCATCGCAGGCTGATAGCCGGAATTGGGAATGCCTTCGGAGATCTGGAAGACCTGGTGGTTCAGGCCGGTCTGCTTGATCGCGGTCGGACCGCCGGCGCCGCCAGCATAGTAGGTGTACCAGTTGACCTTGAGACCGGCATCGGCCGCAGCCTTCAGCAACAGAGCGAAGTCTTGTCCCCAGTTGCCGGTCACGACGCTATCGGCGCCGGAAGCCTTGATCTTGGCGATATAAGGCGAGAAATCGGTGACCTTGAGCAGCGGGTGCAACTCGTCGCCGACGATCTGGACGTCGGGCCGCTTTTCAGCCAGCATTTTCCTCGCATCGGTCCGGACCGATTGGCCGAAAGAATAGTCCTGATTGATAAGATATACTTTCTTGATGGATGGCGTGACCTTCATGTAGTTGGTGAGCGCCGCCATCTTGATGTCCGAGCCGGCATCCCAGCGGAAATGCCAGAAGCTGCATTTGTCGTTGGTCAGAACCGGATCAACCGCTGCGTAGTTGAAATAGAGAAGCTCCTTGCCTGGATTGCGCGTGTTGTGTTTGGCAACAAAATCCTCAAGTGCGGCGGCAACCGCGGAGCCGTTACCCTGCGTGATATAACGCACACCGGCATCGATCGCCTTTTGGGCCTGAACCAGGCTTTCCTGCGGGTTGGTCTTGTTATCGAGCGGTACGATCTCGACTTTATGGCCAAGAATGCCGCCCTTGGCGTTCAACTCGTCGGCAAGATACTGAAACGTCTTAAGCCCGCCTTCACCGACACTGGCACCACCGCCCGAAAGAGGATCGATATATCCGATCTTCAGAGTGTCCTCGGCGGCCGCCGACATGGCGGTCATGCCCAATACCGACAGCGCGAGCACTGTCATGGTGAGTGTTTTTCTCATACGATTTCCTCCTCGTTGGACTTGATCGTTCCCTTGAAACGGGAACCGTTCAGGTGATCATGACGGCTACTCGCATCGGGATTATTCCCTGCGCGTCTCGCGTTTGAAAGAGCTTTATTATCGGCCGTCCGGTGCAATGCCTGTTTGATGAATATCAAACGCGGGGAAACGGACCGCTACAAACGCGATCCAAGTTCCTGTCGGTTGCCTTGGCCATGCCGCAGCCATCAGGTCCGCGTCTATTGAGCGCACGCCAATGCGCGCGGCGTTCGATCGACGATGGGGCCTTGATACCGCCAGCCCATCGGATCGATGTTGCCTACTCGCACACCGCTGGTTTCAACTTTTGCTAACCTGGCTGCTCAGCATGCCGCATTCAGCCTCCGGCCTTTCCCCCACCTCCATTTTTTATTAGCTCACTTGTGAGTTAATATCATATCCATAACATTGCCGTTCGCAAGGGGCTTATCAGCGACTCTTTCGCTCGGCCTTTTTCCGCTCATAGATTGCGCGAAATCCAGCCGCCATGAAGGTCGCCATCCGCTCCTTGACGGCAGCGTAGTCGCTGGACTTGCACAAACCGGCGGACAGCTTGTCGATGCGCCCGGTTTGCGCGAGCGTCAGCATCAGTGCACCGGTAACGAAATGATAGCCCCAAAAGATGTCCTCCTCGGCGCAGTCCGGAAGCGCCTTCTTCAAGAGATCGATCAGGCGAAGGACCACGGGGTCGAAATGCTGATCCATCATTTCGGCACCCCATTCAGGCGTGCTCGCAACCTGTGCGCCCAGCGCGCCATAATTCCTCCAGCCCTCACCGCCCTCGATGTAAAGATCGAGATCGGTGTCGAGAAACACACGAAGGGCACCCTCGATCGAAGGCTTGCCACCGGTCGCGGCGTCATATTCTTCGAGCAGCCTCATGCGGCGCTCGCTGGTCACCACCGCACGACGCGCGAAGACCGCATCGAACAATGCCTTCTTGTCCGCGAAGTAGTAGTTGATCAACGTGTGGTGCACGCCGATACGCTTGGCCACGTCCTTCAACGTAACGCCGTAAAACCCGTTCCTGGAAAACAGAAACTCGGCGGCATCAAGGATATGCTCGATCATATCGGCGCGCCGCTCAGCTTTGACTGACCTCTTGCGCGGCAATCCCTTTTCCTCAGGCAAACTCAATCCTTCCCGTCTTTCCCGCTCGCGAAGCCGGCACCGGCACGCCTCGGACGAAAGGGCGACTATACTCCAATCACGCCCACGTCCAGCGGACAGAGGCAGAAAACGCCATGACGTTTCGGGAGCAGCGGTTCGCATCAAGAAACGCGACAAATCAAAATCGCGGAGCCCCGGCCCCAATTCCGTCTACATCAGAAACGCTAGGCAATCGACATCAGGCTGGCATTGCCGCCAGCCGCGGCCGTGTTGATGGAGATCGTTACTTCCTCAAGCAGCCCATCGAGCAGATAAGGGATTGCCTCCTCCGAAGATTTCTCCGTCTGCACCGGCACCAACGGGCCAGGCAAGGCGGCGATGCGCCGATTCAAGGTCAGCACGCGTTCGGCACCACCCTCGATCAAGGCGCCGGCGAAGGGAAGATCGGCCATCCAGTCATCGGTCCAAAGCACCCTAGAAGCCACGCTGGGCGGCAGGCCTTCGAGCAGACCGCGCAACCCGCAGGCCGCATCGACCACGATGCTGTTACCGGTCGCAAGCGCTACCGCGATCTGGCGATAAAGGCCGCCCGGCGTTTGCGGCAACGACAGGATGCGCCCGCGCGGGCGCAACACATACAGGTTGCGCTCGCCGACCGGCCCGGGCAGTTCACGCTGCAATCCAAGCGCCGATTGCCTGCCAATGCGACGGGCCAGTTTTGCCTCATGGTCAACACCAAAGCGTTCGAGCCAATCGGCAAAGTCGCAAAGCGCCGGATCGATGGCACTGCCGGCGGATGGTGCCAGCGGAGATTTCGCAGCCGCCATCATCCTTGGGAGATAAAGCGGCCCACCGGCTTTCGGACCAGTTCCGGACAGGCCGCGGCCACCAAACGGCTGAACACCGACGACAGCTCCGATCATGTTGCGATTGATGTAAAGATTGCCGGCGCGAACCCGATCGGACACGTGGGCGATTGTCTCGTCCAGCCGGGTGTGCAGGCCAAACGTGAGGCCGTAGCCGGTGGCATTGATGTCATCGATAATCTGATCGAGCTGTTCGCGGCGAAAGCGGACGATATGCAGCACGGGCCCGAACACCTCGCGCGTCAGTTCAGTAACCGATTGCAACTCGACGATGGTCGGGGCCACGAAGGTGCCTTTGGTAGCGGCGTTATCCACCGCGGCTTGCTCCACATAACGGCCAAGCTGCCGCATCGCCTCGATATGTTGCTCGATGGTTGCCTTGGCCTCCGCCGTAATGACCGGCCCGACATCGGCGCTCAGGCGATCGGTACGCCCGACGTTGAGTTCGCGAACGGCACCACGCAACATCTCGATGGTCCGCTCGGCAATCTCGTCTTGCAGACAGAGAATGCGGAGTGCGGAACAGCGCTGACCGGCGCTATCGAACGCCGACGATATAACATCAGCCACCACTTGTTCGAGGAGCGCCGAGGAATCCACGATCATCACATTCTGACCGCCAGTTTCGGCGACAAGCGCGACCGGCTGGCCGCGCGGCGACAGCCTGCGCGCCAGTTGCGCTTGGATAAGCTTCGCCACGTCGGTCGAGCCGGTGAATACGACTCCCGCCACTTCGGATGCAGCAACCAATGCCGCGCCGATACGGCCATCGCCCGGCAATAGTTGCAGGCCGTCGATCGGAACGCCGGACTGATGCAGAATACGGACGCATTCGGCAGCGATCAGCGGCGTTTCTTCGGCCGGCTTGGCCAGCACTGCATTGCCGGCCGCCAGCGCCGCGGCAATCTGCCCGGTGAAAATCGCCAGCGGGAAATTCCATGGACTGATGCAGACCACAACCCCGAGTGCCTGCGCATCCGGCATATCCCGCGCTTGCGCGGCGTAGTAGCGCAGAAAGTCGATGGCCTCGCGGACCTCGCCGACAGCATTTGCCGCCGTCTTTCCCGCCTCACGAATGAGGAGACCGATCAGCGTCGGCATGCGCTCCTGCAGGATGTCTGCCGCGCGGAGCAGGCAGGAGATCCGCTGCGCCAACGGCACTTTCATCCAATCGCTGGCGGCGGCATGCGTGGCCGCTTGTGCGGCATCAACCTCCGAAGCCTCCGTGACAAAGCCGACGATATCGTCACGGTCACTGGGATTATGGACCGGACGGCGCGCGCCCGAAACCGTTCCAGCCACCAGCAGAGGCACTGCTTCCCATACAATTGATGCGCCGGCCCTGCCCGCAGCACTCAGCGACGCCAGCGTTGACTCGTCGGCGAGATCGAGGCCACGCGAGTTCTGTCGTGTCGCACCGAACAGTTCGGCCGGCCTTGCGATTTGTGGCAGCGGCGCGCCGGGATCAGGCATTGCCCTCACGACATCGACCGGATCGGCGATCAACTCATCGACGGAAACGTCCGGGTCGGCGATCTTGTGAACGAACGACGAGTTGGCACCGTTCTCCAGCAGCCGCCGGACGAGATAGGCCAGCAACGTTTCATGAGTGCCGACGGGAGCGTAGATGCGGCATGGCCGGTTGAGCTTGCCGACACCAACAACCTCGGCATAGAGCGGCTCGCCCATGCCGTGCAGGTACTGGAATTCGTAGCGGCCCGGCGCAAAATCTGGCCCCGCCAGATGATAGATGGTCGCCAACGACTGCGCGTTGTGGGTTGCGAATTGCGGAAATACCGCATCGGTCGCCGCAAGCAGTTTGCGCGCCGCGGCGATGTAAGACACATCCGTATGTGCCTTGCGGGTAAAAACCGGAAAATCTTCCATGCCATCGATCTGGGCGCGCTTGATCTCGGCATCCCAGTAGGCGCCCTTGACGAGGCGGACCATGAGACGCCGACGAGCACGCCGTGCCAGATCGATGATGAAATCGAGCACAGCCGCACAGCGCTTGCCGTAGGCCTGAACGACGAAGCCCATGCCGTCCCAGCCGGCGAGGTCACGATCGAGACAAAGGCACTCGAGCAAATCGAGCGACATTTCCAGCCGTTCAGACTCTTCGGCGTCGATGTTGAGCCCGATGTCGTAGCGCCTGGCAAGCAGCGCCAGCGCTTTCACCCGGGGCAGCAATTCCGACATCACGCGTTCGGCCTGAGCGCGCGCGTAACGCGGATGCAGCGCCGATAGCTTGATCGAAATGCCCGGCCCGGCATAGACACCACGACCAGCGGAAGCCTGCCCGATGGCGTGGATGGCATTCTCGTAGTTGCGATAATAGTGCTCGGCATCGCGCGCGTTCACCGCAGCTTCGCCAAGCATGTCGTAGGAATAGCCGAAGCCTTGCTGCTCAAGCATGCGGGAGCGCCGCAAGGCCTCATCGATATTGCGCCCGCTGACGAACTGCTCGCCCATCATGCGCATGGCGATATCGACGCCACGACGAATCAGGGGCTCGCCACAACGCGAAATGAGCCGGCTTAACGCCGACGAGAGGCTGCGATCGCTCACCGTCGCGGTCAGCTTGCCAGTGACCACCAGGCCCCACGTCGCCGCATTGACGAACAGCGAGCGTTCCAACCCGAGATGCGACGCCCATTGTCCGTTAGAAATCTTGTCACGGATCAGGGCATCGCGGGTCGCCGTATCGGGAGTGCGAAGCAGCGCTTCGGCGAGGCACATCAATGCCACGCCTTCCTGACTCGAGAGCGAATATTCCTGCACCAATTCGCTCACAGCCGAATTCTTCTGCCCGCGCCGTTGCGACAACACCAGCCGGCGCGCCGTCGCACGGATCGCAGCCTTCGTCGCCGGATCGACCGCAGCCTCCTTCAGCAACGCCGCGACGCATTCCACTTCAGCGCGACGATGGCTCGCCGTGATGGCTGCACGTCGCACGTCCTGCGCTGCCGCGACCGGTGCGAAGTGGGCGAATACATCGGTTGCCATGACCCTGACCGTTCATCGTGGATCGAACGCCGCCGCCAGAGACCGCCGCGAGATTTCCCGAAACGATCGCGTCAGCCATCGTGCACCGGACGATACTTCAAAATGCCGGCAACGCGAGACAATACCGTGAACGCCGGCCGGGCTCCGGATTATAACAATATTGCCGGCGCTATTTTGACCTATAACTTGCCATCGCCTCTTGCCAGCCGCTTTTTGCCAGCACCTCCACACGCGTGGAGATGCAGTCGATCAAGGATCGGGGATTGTCGTAACTGCGGCTGTTTGGCGATCCCGGGAAGACTCGAACTTCCGACCTACGGTTTAGGAAACCGTCGCTCTATCCGGCTGAGCTACGGGACCGAACACAGCTAACTGCGGACAAGGCCCGCTTCATAGCAGAGCGGAATGTCATTCGCTATAGCGTTTTCAAGCCAAGCCGGCGCTGATTCGCATCAAGAGATCGCGCGACATCAAGGCCGCGGGGTCGCCCGCAAGTCCACACGCGATAGTCTGTCGCGCCGGCGCGGATTGAGCCCGTGCCATATATCGGCTAAGGCGTGGCCCAGCGTTCAAGCAACTCCCATCCGCCACACGATATTCGCATGGCCTCGCAATGAAAGCCCTCATCGTTCTCTTCGCTGCCCAGATCGTCACGACAACCGCTATCGCCGGCGACGCGCGATTTCTTGCCAGCCTGAGCCGATTGGATCCGAACACGCGGCTGGAACAGGTCTGCGATCTGTACGCCATGAATCAGATCTCGCGGGATTCAAATCCCTTCCATCCCGATCGCGCCAAGACCGACGTCATCTCGCATCCTCGGCATTCCGGAAACACCGTGACAGGAACCGGCGGCGCATTCCGCAGCGGTGGCCAATGGTACCAGTTCTCATTCACATGCACCGCTTCAGCCGACCGCATGAAAGTGATCGCCTTCAAATACACCATCGGCAAAGCCATTCCGAAAACCAAATGGGCTTCTTACGGACTGTGGCGCTGACATCGAGACCGAAGAGAATCGCCCCGCGACCGCATCGGGTCTCAGCCGCGGACCTGTCCCGGCGTCAGCCCCGGTGATCCTTTGCCGCCGCGCTCGGCGGCGGCTATCAAGGTCACGATTCGGCGGGTAAGCGGCACCTCCAGCCGATGCCGTTCGGCAAGGCCGACAATAGCACCCTGAAGATAGTCGATCTCGGTGCGCCGACCGCGCTGCAAATCTTCCCACATCGACGACCGCGCCATGGCATCGATCTTCAACGAGCGCGCCGCCACGATCTGGAACAGTGCATCGGGCAGTCGCAATACATACGGCATCAGGCCTGGAGGAACCGCAGCCAACGCAACCGGCGCGATCCTTTCCGCCCGCATGACGCGCAACGCCTCCGCCACCTGGTCAGCCAGCAGCAATCGCCACGCCCGCTGCGCCAATTGCGCCCGAAGCGGCAATCCCGATAGCGCGTTGAGAGCGTTGTTCAGATTGAGTAACAGCTTGCCCCACTGGACGCCCTGCATATTCGCGGTCGCGTGCACGCTCAATCCCGGGACCAAAAGTCGCGCTGCCGTCCCGGCTTGATCCGGCTCGACAGCGATATCGCCGGAAGTGGCGCGATGAAATCGGCCATCTCCCAATGTCATGACATTGAACGGCACCATGCCGCCGAGGACAGCCCGGCCAGCAAGACGCTCCCGCAACACGGCAACGTTACTGACACCGTTCTGCAGACTGACGACGATCGCATCGGAAGGGGCATGGCGTGCGAGTTCATCGGCGATCGCCGCGGTGTCGGCACTCTTGACCGTGACCAGAACGATAGCCGCATCAGCAAAGATCGAAGCCTCCTCGGCAAGCATGAGTTGGCCTGCACTGACCCGCACGTCCAGGCCATCCCAGCTTGTCAGCCGCAGATCGTGGCTTTCGATATCGGCGATGACGCGCGCCCGCGCGAACAGCCCGACGCGATGGCCAGCATTTGCCAGCATACCGCCGACGAAACAGCCGATACTGCCCGCCCCTGCGACGATAATCGGTCCGGTGGAAACCATCAGGCGACTCCGACGTTGTCACGCCCTCGTACATCTCGATAACAGGATACCGGCACTAATCCCACAGCGTACGCCATCCGTTTCCCGGCGTTGCCTTGTAACCCCTATCGCGTGGCGTTATCTTTCGGCCGGGCGGGCATTCGACAGATACCAACAGGAGACGCATCAATGGGTTTGCTCGACATTCTCAACGGCATGCAGAACGGCCCGCGCGGCCCAAGCGATGATACAGCCAAAGGCGGCGGCATGTCGCCGATGACCATGGCGATCCTTGCCGTGCTCGGCTACAAGGCCCTCAAACATCTGACCGCCGATCGACCGGATGCCGCCCCGGCGGGTAACTCGCCGGCACCCGGCGGAACCGTCAATGCGGGCCTGCCCGGCGGACTTGGTGGCGGACTTGGCGATCTGCTGAAAGGCGGACTTGGCGGTCTGCTCGCCGGCGGCGCGGCCGGCAGCGTTCTCAGCGGCGGCATCGGCGATCTGCTCAAACAGTTCCAACAGAGCGGCCAGAGCGAGACTGCCAATTCCTGGGTGGGTTCAGGCCCCAACAAACAGATTTCACCAGGTGATCTGGCCAACGCGCTGGGGGCGGACCAGATCAATTCATTGACCTCGCAAACCGGCTTGTCTCGCGACGAACTACTGTCCGGCCTGTCGCAACATTTGCCGGAAATTATCAATCACCTGACGCCTGATGGACGCCTGCCGACGGAAAACGAACTGGCCGGCCGGCTGTAACATCACATCGTTTCCGCGAGCCGTCCGCTGGTAATCCATCGGCTCGCGGTTTTGGAATTTGAAACGCAAGCCTTATTTTGAAAGGACGGCAGCCATGAGCGGCCTCATCTGGATCATCGTCGTCGGTTTCGTCGCGGGGATTATTGCGCGGCTGCTTTCGCCGGGTCCGAACAACCCCAGCGGATTCATTCTCACCACGGTGCTTGGTATCGCCGGTGCCTTTCTGGCGACCTTCATCGGCCAGGCGATCGGTCACTACGGTCCGAATCAGGGCGCGGGATTCATCACTGCCACCATCGGCGCGCTGATCGTACTGTTCATCTGGAATCGGCTGGTGGCACGGCGCGTTATCTCCGACCCGGGGACAAGAACGAACGGCCGCTAGCGTCTCAATCCGAAGTTCGCCTCACGCCGCAGCCCGTGCCGAGCGAATCCTGGATTCGAAAGGATACTGGCAAACTCCACAATTTAAGTGGAGTTTGGGATCGGACGCTCACGTGAGAGATTTGCTGCGAACAGCGAAGCGAGTTTGTGAACCACCACACCCGATCCGCCGTATTTCAACTTCCGGAGTCCGGCTCGTTACGATCCGGATTCTCAGGCCGTAATTCAATCATCGGACTTACAAGTGGAAACCCGCATCGACGCGGACCAGTTCACCCGTCATGTTCGATGACCGCGGGCTCGCCAGAAAACAAACCACGTTGGCAATATCGTCGGGCGTTGATGCAATCTTCAATGGCACTTTGGCCTTAACCATGTCGCGGACCTGCTTCGCACCCTCGACGCCGCGCCCTTTCTCGAACCACGGCGTATCGATGTAGCCGGGGCATACCGCGTTGACCCGTATCAATGGCGCCAGTGCCCGCGCAAGCGACAGCGTCATGGAATTCAACGCGCCCTTGCTGGCGACATAGGCGACCGACGATCCAATGCCGCTCAATCCCGCGATCGACGACACATTCACCACCGACGACGCATATCCGGATGCTTTCGCCCCCGCTTCAAGAAGCGATCGCGCCGCGCGCAGCATCTGAAACGGGCCGATAGTATTCACGCCATAGAGCCGCTGGAAATCCTCCGCTGAAAGACCATCAAGATTTTCGTGAATCACGTGCTTGGTGGTGCCGGCGTTGTTAATCAAAGCATCGAGACGACCCCAGGGGGCCGCAGCGGCGACGATGCGCTTGCAATCTTCATCCCGCGAGACATCGCCCTGAACCACGACCACCTCGCCGCCGACCGTGCGGCAGGTATCGGCGGTCTGCTCGGCTTCCTTCTTGCTGGAAGCGTAGTTGACGACGATGCGCGCTCCGTCCTTTGCCAGCATGGCGGCCGTTGCCGCTCCGAGACCGGAAGCCGACCCCGTCACGATCGCGCACAAGCCACTGTTTGACATCTTCGTCTTCCCGATCATTGGCAATGGGGCGGATATACCGCAGCGCGACCAACATATCGTTTGATCGGCCCGAGGCAAGTTCAACAAAGTCCATAGCGCGGAATAACGCTTGCACCGTCAGAGGCGAGACGCGGCAGCCACCTCACGCAGCATGACGAGCCCGCAGACAGCCCTGCGAACATCAACGGTTGTCATCACGCAAGCTTTTCCGCATCATGCTTCGGACAATCGTGGGAGCGCTCATGCCGGCCGACAATCTCGCCGCCCAAGATGCATGCGCTCACAGACGAGGACCACCGTGGCCGAGAGTGACAATATCGTTGCCGAGACTGCCGAGCGCATTTTCGCGGATCTGGCCGATTCCCAGACCATCAATCACAGCAAGGATGCCGGCTGGAAATCGCCACTATGGCAGGCATTGACCGATGCCGGGCTGACCCTGTCATGGGTACCCGAAGCCTGTGAAGGATCGGGCGCCAGTCTCGCGGATGGCTTCAGCGTCCTGAATTCAGCAGGCCGCTTTGCCGTCGCGGTGCCGTTGGTCGAAACCATGTTGGCGGGCTGGCTGCTTGGCCAGGCCGGAATCGCCTCGCCGACCGGCGCGATGACGCTTGCACCCGCCGATCCGAGAGATCGCATTCGTCTCGATGATAATGGCGCGCTTTCAGGCCGCGCCCGCGGCATTCCCTTCGCACAGGACGCCAAACATCTCGCTGTGCTCGCAACAGGACCGAACGGCTATTCAATTGCGGTTGTCGATGCCGCGCTGTGCCGGATTGCGGCCGGGCTCAACCTCGCCAACGACGCCAGCGACACGGTGATCTTCGACAAGGTTCGGCCTATCAGCACCAGACCAGCGCCGAAAGGTTTTGACCATTCGACATTGCTGCTAATGGGTTCCGTTGCACGCAGCCTGCAAATCGCGGGCGCACTGGAAACCATGCTGGAGATCAGCGTCGGTTACGCCAACGAGCGCGTCGCATTCGAAAAGAAGATCGCCAGATTCCAGGCGGTGCAACACAACCTAGCCAAGCTCGCCGGCGAGGCCGCCGCGGCGATGGCGGCCGCAAGTTCGGCGGCGGATGCCGTCGCCAACTGCACGAAATTCGACGACGCGATCTTTCTCGAAGCGACCTCCGCAAAAATCCGCTGTGCCGAAGCCGCGGAAAAAGGCGCGGCGATCGCGCACCAGGTTCATGGCGCCATCGGCTTTACCAGCGAGCACGTCCTGCACCGCTACACCTTGCGCGCGCTGGCGTGGCGCGACGATTTCGGGAGCGACAGCTACTGGGCCGTGGAGCTCGGCAAGCGCGTCGCCGCGCGCGGCGCCGACGAATTGTGGCCACTGGTCGCATCGCGCTAAACTGCATCCTTGACGCTACCGCCTGTTTCAGGACGAAACCACATGACCACAGCCCTCCGTTTCGATCCGATCCGCCTGCCCCCCGAATGCGAAGTTCTCCGCAAGGAAGTCCGCGCTTTTCTCGCGGACGAGATCGCCGCCGGAACGTTCGATCCGCACAAACCGCAGCGCGAGGACAACGATGCACCGGAATTCAGCCGCCGCGTTGGCGAACGCGGCTGGCTCGGCATGACCTGGCCCAAGAAATATGGCGGCCACGAGCGAAGCTTTCTCGAGCGTTATGTCGTCACCGAAGAAATGCGCGTGGCGAACGCACCGACGCGGCGCTTCTTCGTCGCGGACCGGCAGAGCGGCCCAATGCTGCTGAAATATGCGCCGGAACATATCAAGCTGGATATTCTGCCGCGCATTTGTCGTGGCGAGGTCTGCTTTTCGATCGGCATGAGCGAGCCCAACTCAGGTTCCGACCTGTTCGCGGCAAAAACCAAAGCCACCAAGGCCGACGGCGGGTGGCTCATCAACGGCAGCAAGATCTGGACGACATCGGCACATATCGCGGATTACATGATCGCGATCTTCCGAACCTCGCCGCCGACCAGGGAAAATCGCCGCCACGGCTTGACCCAATTCCTGGTCGACATGAAAACGCCGGGCATCGCTGTCAATCCTATCAGGCAGATCACCGGGCAGTACGAATTCAACGAGGTGGTATTCACCGATGCCTTCGTTGCCGACGACCATGTGCTGGGCGAAATCGACGGTGCATGGAAACAGGCCACCAGCGAACTGGCCTATGAGCGCAGCGGACCGGAACGCTTCCTCGAAACCTATTATGTGCTGACGGAACTGGTGCGTGCCGTCGGTGCCAAGCCGGACACGCGCAGCGCCGAAGGCATCGGCCGGCTGGTGGCGCAATTGCACGCCATGCGGCGCATGTCCGTATCGGTCGCGGGCATGCTGCAGGCCGGCAAGGAGCCGGTGGTCGAGGCTTCGATCGTCAAGGACATCGGCACTGTCTGGGAGCAACAACTGCCGCACCGGGTGCGTGAGCTTGCCGCCTTCGTCGACGTTGACGCCTCGAACCATGCCACGCTCGACGAGCAACTGGCGTTCGCTACCAAACTTGCACCAAAGCTGACCATTCAGGGCGGCACCACGGAGGTCCTGCGCGGCATCATCGCGCGCGGACTCGGGCTACGTTAACGCGTATTCTCAGTTTATCAGGAACAGTCATGAGCAAATTCACCGACATCGGCATCGAGAAGATCGGCCACGTTACCACCATCGAAATCCGGCGGCCGCCGTTCAATTTTTTCGATATCTCGCTGGTCAACCAGATCGCGGATGCCTTGACGGAGATCGACAACGACCCCAATGCACGCGCCGTGGTTCTCGCCGCGCAAGGCAAGGCATTCTGCGCTGGCGCCAATTTCAACGACCCCAATCGCCAGGAAACCGAGAAGCGCGAGGGCAGCGACCCTGCCGACAGCCTCGGGCCGATCAGCCATCTCTACATTCAGGCCGTGCGCATCTTCCGCAGCAAGAAGCCGATCGTCGCCGCCGTTCAGGGCGCGGCAATTGGCGGCGGATTGGGGCTGGCGGTCTCGGCGGACTTTCGCGTCACCTGCCCCGAGGCGCGCTTTGCCGCCAATTTCACCAAGCTCGGTTTTCATCCCGGCTTCGGTTTGACGGTGACGCTGCCGGAACTGATCGGCAAGAACAACGCCGAACTGATGTTCTATACCAGCCGCCGCGTGACCGGCGAAGACGCGCTGAAGATGGGTCTCGCCAACGTTTGCGTTCCGCAGGCCGAAGTGCGTGCGGCAGCCGTGAAACTGGCGAGCGAAATCGCCGAGTGTTCGCCGCTCGGCCTCCTGTCGACGCGAGCGACCATGCGCGCCGGTCTCGCCGACCGGGTTCTTGCCGCCACCAATCACGAGCTTGCGGAGCAGACCCGCCTGCGTGCCACGGAAGACTTCAAGGAAGGTATCAAGGCTACCGAGGAGCGTCGCGCCGCGAATTTCATAGGACGCTAATTGGCGCGAGGTCTGGGCACCACCAGCGCATCGACGACGGTGACGCCCTGACCATCCGGATGCACCAGCACCGGATTGATCTCGATCTCCGCGATCTCATCACGACATTGCGCGGCGAGTCGCGAGACCTGCGCAATCAGTTCGGCCAGTGCCGGAACATCGGCTTTGGCGCTGCCACGAAAGCCGTGCAGCAGCGGTGAAGCCTTTAGTTCGTTGAGCATGCCCGTCGCTTCAACTGCGCTCACAGGGGCCGGGCGGTAGACAACATCCTTGAACAGCTCCGTGGTAATGCCACCGAGACCCACCATCACGATCGGCCCGAATGTCGCATCCAAAAGTGTGCCAACGATGATCTCGACACCGGGCTTCGCCATCGGAGCGACCAGCACGCCCTGGATCGCCGCATTCGGCCGTTGCTGACGCGCGTCGCCGACCAGTTGATCGTAAGCCGACAGCGCGTCCTGTTCGCTAGTGATATTGATGCGGACGCCGCCGACCTCGCTCTTGTGCGGAATATCGGCCGACTGAATCTTCATCACCACGGGTAGACCGACCCGCGCGATGGCGTCGGGCAGCTTGCTCCGATCGGAAACCAGAACTTCATTTGGCGTCCGGACACCGCCAGCGGCCAGCAGTCGTTTACTGTCGTGCTCCGACAATCTGATCGATGTGAGATGTGCCGAAACATCGACCGGCTTGCTCCCGATATTGGTCGGAGCTGCGAGACTGAACCTTGCCCGCTGCACCAGTTGACGAAGCGCCATCCCGGCATGCGACAGGCCGGACAGGACGACGACGCCCGCCTCGGCAAGCCCGTTCCGCGCAAATTGCGACGGCAAGGTGTAGGTATAGAACACAATTGGCTTGTGCTGGGCGTCGATCAACAGCTTCAATTCCGTAACATCGAACGGCATCCGGGTCTCGCTCGACAGCGAAATCACCACCAGAATGGCATCGACGTCGTCGGAGCCCGCCAGCAAAGCGATGGTCTTCTGCAGGCCGCCGCTGTGTACCGCCTGCGCCGTGATGTCGACCGGATTGCGCGGAGATCCGTAGGAGGGAATCATGCCGCGGATTTCGGCCTGCACGACCTCGGAAAGCTCGGGCACTTGCAATCCTTGCGCCGAAACCACATCGGCGCCCCAGATGCCGCCGCCACCGGAAACCGTGACCACGGCGACGCGATCACCTTTCGGCAACGGCGACGTGGTCAGCACGGCCGCGATGGCAACCGCTTCATCAAGGTCGCTGGAAACGATGAAGCCGTATTTCGCGAACACCGCGTCGTAAGCCGCCGACCATCCGGCCATGCTGGCGGTGTGCGACGCTGCCGCGCGGCCACCCGCGCCGGAACGCCCGACCTTGGTGACGATGATCGGCTTGCCGATTTCGGCCGCGCGCCGCGCTGCTGCCAGAAACTTGTCGGTATCGCGAATGCCCTCGATAAACAGCAGGATGACATCGGTTGAGGTGTCCTGCACCAGGTAGTCAAGGAATTCCCCGGCACCGAGATCGGACTCGTTGCCCGCGCTCACCACATAGCTAAGCGCGATACCGAGCGCCCGGGCGCGATTGTAAAAGGCAAAGCCGATGCCACCGCTTTGCGCAACGATGCCGATCCGCCGCCTTGTCGCCAGCAGGCGTGGCGCATCAGGCTTGACATCCACCGTCGGGCTGAACGTCGCCGCCACACGCTGTATCTCGTTGTAGAAGCCCTCGGCGTTCGGACCGGAAATGCGCATGCCGGTGGTTCTGGCAAGATCTGCGATGGCATCCTGCATTCCGGCGCTATCGCTGCCCTCCTCCGCAAATCCCGACGAGATGACAATCGCGTTCTTCACGCCGACCGATGCACATTCCTGCAACGCACCGAGCACGGCACGCGCGGGAATGATGACGATGGCCAGATCAATCGGCTGCCCAATTGCCGCAACGGACGCGTAACATTTCAGCCCCTCGATATCCGGATAATTCGGATTGACCGGAAATACCTGCCCCGCAAAGCCATTCTTGCGCAGAAATGACAGCAACAGACCGGGGATCTTCGATCCGTCGCGCGATGCTCCGATGATCGCGATGCTCGAGGGCGCGAAGAAACTATCGAGCGGATGTTTGGAATCGACCGCAACGGGCATCGCTAGTTTTCCTGAAATCATCCATGCCGGTTGCCCGCGCGCCGTAGCGGCAACTTACGCCACGAGTTTGAAATTGACCCCGCCAAGCAGAAATGCGTCGCCGTCGACGGCATAACCCTTTGCTTTCGCCGCGGCGAGCACGCCATCGACATTGCTGACCTGCATAACGACACTGCTCATGATCTCGCCGGGACCGCTGATGAAACGTAACCGCCCATTGACCAGCACAATCTCGGCATCGCCATGACTTCCCTCAGTGACCGGAATGCCAATGATCCGGCTCCAGTGCTGCGCCAGGCCGTGGCGATCAGGGCTCTGCAACTCAACGCCAAGCAGCGCGCGGCTGACATCCGTACGGATTGATTTTTGCCAATCCGGGCCGGCCGGCGGATAGGGTCCAAGAATATCGTCACTGCCCTGGGTGTGATTGAATTCGATGAAGGCGGCGCGACAGTCGCGCGGATGCAGTTGCACGCCATGATAGGGCGCATGATCGATGACATTGGCGGTTCGCACCCCCAACGTTGCGGCGTGGCGTCCGCGCTCATCCGGGTCGTCGCACGCGAAGATCGCCATATAGCCACCGCGATTGTTATTCCTCTCAAGGAAGCGGCCCGCTGCGGTGCCTTGCTGAATTGGCGCGACGACCTCAAGCAACGTCGTATCGATCGGCAGCAACGCGTTTTCCAGGCCGTATTTGGCGACGTTGCCGTCGCGGTAACAAACGTTGAGGCCGAAAATCGCGGCGATATCGCCGACGACCGGTTCGAGATGCGGCGCGACCAGACAGATTTGCCGCAACCGCATGTCACTTGCCATCTTACTGCCCCCTGAAGACAGGGGTTCGCTTGGCGACAAACGCAGCCGCTGCCTCCTTGTGGTCCGCCGTCTCGCTACACCGCGAATGATGAATCGCCTCGGCGTCAAAACAGGCTTCCAACGACAGGGTTTCAGCGTTGTTGATATTCTTCTTGATGTAGCCCAGCGTCACTGTCGGCCCCTGCGCGAGCGACAGCGCGAGTTCGTGCGCGGCGGATTCAACCTCGGCATCGGGAACGACACGCGTGACCATGCCGAGCCCTAGCGCTTCCTGCGCACTCAATACCGGCGAAGTCAGATACAATTCGCGCGCCTTGGCACTGCCAAGCATTTGCGTCAGAAAATATGTGCCGCCGTAGTCGCCGGAATAACCGACCTTTGCAAAAGCCGTCGTGATCTTGACTGATGTGCTGGCGACGCGCAGGTCGCAGGCGAGCGCCATCGAAAGTCCCGCCCCCGCCGCCGCGCCATCGAGTTGAGCCACCACCGGTTTGGCCATCTGATGCAAAATGCGAGACACTTCCATGCCTCGGCGCAAGGTGACCACCTTGGCCTCGAGCGGCGGAGGTTCTTTCACGGCGGCCATCGCCTTGACATCACCGCCGACGCAGAATGTTCCGCCCGCCCCTTTGAGCAGCACCGCGCGCACGTCGTTGTCCTCGGCAGCGCGGCGAGCCGCCTCGACCAATCCGCCGACCATCTCGGCATTGAGCGCATTGCGGCGATCCGGCCGATTCATTGTGATCGTCAGCAAACCACGATCAAGTTGCTGCAGCACGATATCGCTCATCGGAGTTTCCTCGTTGTTTTCTTTACGCCACTCGGACAATTGCCCGACACGCGATGATCCGAACGATCCGGCAACGCCACGAGTGCCGTCACCGGATTTGGACGGCCGTTATTTCTTCACCAGCGGGCAGCGCGATTCCGAGAGGGGCTGAAATGCCTGATCGCCCGGCACCGTGGCGACCAGCTTGTAGTCGTCCCAGCGGCCTTTCGATTCAGCCGGCGTCTTGACCTCGAACAGATACATGTCGTGAACCATGCGGCCGTCTTCACGGATCTTGCCGTTCTTGGCGAACATGTCGTTGATCGGCGTTTCCTTCATGATTTTCATGACCGCAGCCGAGTCGGTGGTGCCGGCCTGCTTCACCGCTTTCAGATAGTGCAACACCGAAGAATAGACGCCTGCCTGCGATGATGTCGGCATCCGCTTGACGCGATCCATGAAGCGCTTCGAGAACGCGCGCGTCTCGTCGTTGAGATCCCAGTAGAACGCTTCGGCCAACAACAGGCCCTGCGCCGTGGGCAGTCCAACGCTGTCGATGTCCGTGATGTAGGCTAGCAGCGGCGCAAGTTTCTGGCCGCTTTTGGTCAGGCCGAATTCAGCCGCCTGCTTGATGGCGTTGATGGTGTCGCCACCAGCGTTGGCGAGCCCGATCACCTTGGCCTTGGAGCTTTGTGCCTGCAACAGATAGGAGGAAAAATCCGGCGTGTTGGTCGGGTGGCGAACACTCCCGAGCACCTTGCCACCGGATTTCAAGATGACGTTGGTGGTATCTTTTTCGAGATCGTGGCCAAACGAATAGTCGGCGGTGATGAAGAACCAGCTATCCAGTCCCTGCTTGACCGTGGCAAGCCCGGTGACGTTGGCCAATGCATAAGTATCATAGACGTAATGCACGCTGTATGGCGTACACGCCTCGTTGGTCAGGCGGATCGAGCCCGGCCCGCTGAACATGATAATCTTGTTGCGGGTCTTGGCGACCTCGAGCGCGGCCAGTGCGGTTGCCGACGCCGCCACGTCGATGATGGCTTCAACGCCCTGATTGTCGAGCATATCGCGCGCGATGTTGCCAGCGAGATCGGCCTTGTTGAGATGATCTGCCGCGATGACTTCAATCTTGCGGCCCAGCACCTCACTACCGAAATCCTCTACCGCCATCTTCGCGGCAGTCTCGCTTCCGACACCGGTGATATCGGCATAGAGTCCAGACATGTCGAGGATCGCGCCGAGTTTCAGCGGCGGCTTGCTCTGCGCCATCGCCGCTGTCGCCGAAATAGCCAAAATGGATGCTGCGACAACACCCGATAAAATCGCCCTCACCCTAACCTCCACTGCGCGCAACCCCGCGCAACCGTTGCATGTTTCCACGACAATCATGCCGCAACGCCCGACGAGCGGCAACCCGCAGATCTTCGGCAGCGCGCTGTTCTGCTCGCGAGCAGGCGGCTGGCCGCTTCTCCTTTTGAATTTTTCCATGTGGAGGAATGAATTTGGGTTGAGACCTCGCGCATACTCAGCACAATGCAACGCGACCTCAAGCGAACGGCAACATGCGACAGAACGGCGACGTGCGCGCGGCAATCCGATCGAACTCAACGGTTAGGAAATTCACCGTCTTGGTGCTCCTCGCCGGCGCGATGATGACGCTGGCAACGTTCGGCCGGGCGGCAGCCGCGAGCTCCGGCTGCGGCTCGGAAACGTTCGGGCAAGGCCGCGTCGCAAGTATCATCGATGCCCGGACCTTGCGATTGGATGACGGCCGCGAGGTTCGGCTCAGTGGAATCGAACCCATTGCAAACACTGCAACCGGTGTTGCGGAACTGTCCCGGCTTGTGGTTGGACGCCAGGTCACCCTTCACGGCAAAAGCGACGAACCGGACCGGTACGGACGGCAGCACGCCTTCGTGTTTTTACCGGATGCCGATAAATCCGTGCAGGGCCTGCTGCTGGACGCAGGAGCCGCGCTGGCGTCTGGAACCGTCCCCGACAGGGCATGCACCCTCGAACTCGCGACCTCCGAGACGGTCGCGCGACGCGCCGGGCGGGGTGTCTGGGATCATCCGGGTGTCATAAAAAACGCTGAAAGTTCCGGCGACATTCTGGCAAGGCTGGGGCAATTCACCTTGGTTGAAGGCAAAGTGGTCTCCGCAAGGCTTGCGGGTTCTACCTTCTATGTCAATTTCGGCCGGCGCTGGACACGAGACTTTGCTGTGATTATTCCGAGGCAAATGCTAGGCTTGCTGGAAAGGGACGGGATCGACCCGAAATCGCTCGCAAGCCGCAAGGTTCGCGTCCGGGGTTGGGTCGAGCAGCGCGGTGGGCCGCGCATCGAGATATTCGGGGCCGGGCAAATCGAGATCATCAGCGAGCCATAGCTCGTATCCAACGAACGGCGGGATGACATTGAGATGCCCCTGTAGGGACTGGATTGATTCCAGGTAACTTTGAACCAAGGTCGATGCCGCTGTCCTTGGCGCCAGGTGGAATCGGCGGCGGATACCCATAACATACCGACGAGCAGCAATACCAACGAGCAGCGATCGTGACGAGGCGAACAAGGCAGTGTGACTCCGGGGTAAATCACCGTCGTTTGACGGCGATTGCTGTCGCGTGCGTGGCGCTCCTGCTGAGCGGATGCGGCGATATGAGCAGGTTCCAGACCGCTCGTCCGACTGCAGCTCCGGCAAAACATGCCCGCACTGCCGCGCTGCCATCTCCGGCGGAGCGCGAACATGAACGCATACTCTCGTCTTATGGCGGAGCTTACGACGACCCGAAACTCGAAGGCCTGATTACCAAGACCGTCGATCGTCTGGTGGCCGCGTCCGACCGCCCGGATCTGACCTACAAAGTTACCATCTTGAATTCCGGCGCAGTCAACGCTTTCGCACTGCCGACCGGCCAGCTCTACGTCACACGTGGATTGATCGCGCTTGCCAGCGACACTTCAGAGCTTTCGTCGGTGCTGTCGCACGAGATGGCCCACGTGCTGGCGAAGCACGCCGCGACTCGTGAGGATCAGGCGAAGAAGGCCGCCATCGTGACCCGCGTGGTCAAGGAGATGGGCAACGACCCCGACATCACCGCACTGGCGCTGGCAAAAACCAAACTGACGATGGCGAGCTTCTCACGCGCGCAGGAATTCGAGGCCGACGGCATTGGCGTCGGTATCTCGGCCCGCGCGCACTTCGATCCTTATGGTGCCGCGCGGTTCCTCAATGCGATGGAGCGCAGTGCCGCGCTCAAGGCCGGCCGGGCTTCAATCGATCCGCGTTCGCAGGATTTCCTGTCTTCACATCCGGCGACTCCGGAACGGGTGCAGAACGCCCAGAGGATCGCCCGGCAATTCAGTTCGCCCGAGAACAGCGAGCGCGATCACGACACCTACCTCGCGGCGATCGATAACATCGTCTACGGCGAGGACCCAAGCGAGGGCTTCGTTCGCGGTCGCCGGTTCCTGCACCCCAAGCTCGGCTTCACGTTCCAGGCGCCGAACGGCTTCACCCTCGACAACACCGCACAGGCGGTCATCGGTGTGCGCGAGGGCGGCGAGCAGGCCATGCGCTTCGACGTGGTGCGCGTTCCCGCCGAACAATCCCTCGGCGACTATCTCAATTCGGGCTGGATGGAAAATGTCGACAAGGGTTCGACAGAACAACTGACCATCAACGGGTTTCCCGCCGCATCGGTGTCCGCACGCGGCGATCAATGGCAGTTCCGGGTTTATGCCCTGCGTTTCGGCAGCGACGTCTACCGCTTTATCTTTGCCGCGAAACAGAAGAATCTCGAGAGCGATCAGAACGCCCGCGAAACCGTTCGTTCCTTCCGGCGTCTGACACTCGAGGAAATTCAGGCGGCGCGGCCGCTACGTATCAAGGTTGTCGCCGCACAGCCGGGAGACACTATCGAGTCGATGTCCCGCCGCATGGCCGGCGTCGATCGTCCAGAGCAGCGGTTCCGGCTGCTCAATGGGTTTGATGAAGCCAGCCGGCTCAAACCGGGCGAAAAAGTAAAAATCGTCGTGGATTGACGAGACGTTCCTGAAGGCCTCAATTCTGAACATCTCAATCAAAAAGCCGGCCTCCACAGGCCGGCTTTTTAATTCTTCGAAGCACCACCTGATGATGTCAGGCTGCGGCGTCCGTCACCGCGCTGTCATCATCCTCACCGTCGGCATCATCGGCATCGGCTTCCATACCGACCTCCGCCTCGGCCTTGGCACCGCGACGCGGGCTCTTGGCGAGCTGGCCTTCGATCTCCTTGACCGCTTCGGTCTCGGTGACATGCTGGACGACAGCGATCTCCCGCGCCAGCCGATCGAGCGCGGCTTCATACAATTGCCGTTCGCTGTAAGACTGTTCCGGTTGCGATTCCGAGCGATAGAGGTCCCGCACGACTTCGGCGATAGCAACGATGTCGCCGGAATTGATCTTGGCCTCGTATTCCTGCGCCCGGCGCGACCACATCGTCCGCTTGACACGCGCCCGGCCCTTCAGGGTCTCCAGCGCCCGCTTGACCAGCGCCGGCTCCGACAACTTGCGCATGCCGACATTGGCCACCTTGGCCGTAGGCACCCGCAGAGTCATCTTGTCCTTCATGAAGCTGATGACGAACAGTTCCAGCTTGGCGCCGGCAATCTCCTGTTCCTCGATCGCCAGAATCTGGCCAACGCCATGCGCCGGATAGACCACGAATTCGTGCGTCTTGAATCCCTGGCGCTGGGTCAAAGCCTTTTTCGGCTCTTCGACACGTGCCGGAGCAGCCGCGACCTTCGCGGGCTTTGCCGCGACAACGGGCTTCGCGGCGGAAACCGGCTTTGCCGGCACTGTCTTAACGGCAGCCTTGGCAGCCGGCTTGGTTGCAGCTTTGGAGGCGGCAGCCTTCGCGGCGGTGGCCTTCGGAGCAGCCGCCTTTTCAGGCGCCTTGGCAGTCTTTTTCAGCATTGCACTTCTTTTGTTTTTGGAGGACCTAGCCGCCGTTGACTTGGCGGACGTCCGTGCCGTCTTGGCGGAGACACGGGTGCGACTCTTGGGGGCACTGCGGCTGACCGCAGACGACTTGCCCGAACTTTTAGAAATACTCTTTTTACGCGTTTTCTGTGACACAGCCTGCGCGCGAAACAACCGCGCCCCTGTTCAATGTTTTCACGAGAACCCATCAGGGCCAAAAAAACGACGGCGCGAACAGGGTTCGGCTTGCTGAATGTGCCTAATATAGCACATTTCCCGCAAAAATCAATGATTTATGGCCCACGGCCTGCCGTTTGTTGCCGGAAGGGCCGCGTCATTGAGAACAAGGTTAAGTCAATTGGGCCATGAAGGCGCCTTACGGCGGCGCGATCAGCCCAGTCCGCTCAATCGCCGGTACCGGGTGCCGAGGAAAAGTACTTGTCGAATTTTCCCGCCATTCCGTCAAAATCCTTGGCGTCGGCGGGCGGCTCCTTCTTTTGGGTAATATTGGGCCAATTTTTAGCGTGCTCGGCATTGACCGCGAGCCAACTCTCAAGGCCAGGCTCGCTATCTGGCTTGATCGCCTCGGCCGGACATTCCGGCTCGCAGACACCGCAGTCGATGCATTCGTCCGGATGAATCACCAACATGTTCTCGCCCTCGTAGAAACAATCGACGGGGCAAACCTCCACACAGTCGGTGTATTTGCACTTGATGCAGTTGTCAGTGACGACGTAAGTCATCCGAAGCTCCGAACCGGTCAAATTTTGCATGTTGGCGTAGCGCAGGAAGCCTATAGCCGCAAGGGAGGCTTGCGCTTTCGATACCTACTTGTTGCCGGATGTTTGCTCCGGCGACACTTGCAGGTCGGTATAGAGATTCCGTGCAGAGGCCGCATCGCCTCGCCTTTCGGAAAATCCGGCAATTTTCAGGACTCTTACCCCGCGATCGAGCGCAACGGTAACGACGTCGCCAATTTTCACCGCATGTCCGGGGGTCCGCTGACGGCTTCCGTTGAGGCGGACGCGGCCCCCTTCAACCAGCGAGGCCGCATCGGTGCGAGCCTTGACGACCCGCGCATGCCACAGCCATTTGTCGAGGCGCTGACGCTCCAACAGACCGCCTTTTCCTATTGAACGTCCTTGCGGTTGGCGGAGAGTTGTTCTTTCAACGCCGCCAGCTTGGCGAAGGGTGAGTTGGGATCAATCGGACGATCACGCTCCCTTTCGCGCGGCGCGCTGGTGGCGAACGGCCGATGCGACGGTCCGCCGCCTTCTTGCCGGCCCTCACGTCCGCCCTTGCCCTGAAACTTGCCCTTGTCACGACCTTTGCCCTGGAAGCGCTCGCGCGGCGGCCGGTCCTTGCCCGGACGGGCTTCACGGCTCGGCGCTCCTTCGGCGGCAACTGATCCGGCGTCACCCGGCGCACGCTGCGGCCGCTTGAAATCGTTGCCGCGATCATGATGCCGCCCGCGTCCGTGCCGTTGCCGCTTGGCACCCTCGCCCGCTTCAGCATCGGCATCGCTCGATTGCACGCCAGACGGGGCACGGTCCGGAGGCCGACGCCGATTCCGCTCATGTCGTGGCCGGCGCTCGTCGGAACGGCCGGGACGCCACACCTCGAGCATGGCCGGCGTTGCGGCAACCGGTGAAGCAGTCTCCTTGTTGGGGTTATCGACATCGGATGAACCGGCAACCGTCGCGGAGATTTCAGCAGGCACGTCTGCCGCGCCCTCCTCGGCCGCTTCCGACACGCTGTCACCCGGCACCGCTTGATCCGATGGCGCTGCTTCGGCCGCAGCATCGATGGCCGGATCGGCCGCCACCGCCGGGCTCGACACGGATTCGACGAGCGGTGCTTCCTGCCCTTCGACAGCGTCCGCCGCGATAGGCTCGGGCGAGGCATCGTGGTCCGCGTTCGGCGTCGCCTCCGCCACGGCTTCGGAAACCGACACCGGTGCCGCGCTGGACTCTATCGCTTGAGCATCGCCCTCATCCGAAACCTGCTCGGTGGATGCCTCCGCAGCCGAAGTATCCTCGGCGTCGGCAGTCGGCTGCGCCGATGACGCAACCGCCGCGTCGGCAGCGACAGCTTCCTCTGCCGGCAGCGGCGCGGGACGCAACTCCATGCGATAGCCGAGCGCGCGCAGGATCGAGGCGAAATCTTCGCCCGCGGAACCTGTCAGCGACGTCATCGCCTGCGTCACCACGAAGCCACGACCATCGAACGCACCGGCGGGTCGGGTGCCGGACGAACCTTCACGCCACGCCAACGCCGGACGGATCAGATCGGCCAAGCGCTCCAGAATGTCGACACGCACAGCACGCTCGCCGCACTGTCGATAGCCCAGCACGCGATAGGCGTCGCGGTCGAGCAGCTTGTCGACCGGGAACGACGTGCGTCCGCTGCCAGCCAGATGTTGCGCGCTGGACAGCGCCGCCATGTCGATGGTGTCTTGTTTCTGCGCCCACAGCAACGATGCCAGCGCACGCGCCGCAGGCTTCAGCAACCCCGGGACATAGAGATGATATGCGCCAAACCGCACGCCATATTTACGCAGCGTGGCGCGTGAAGCCTGGTCGAGTTCTTTCACGTCGTTGGCGACACGCGAACGCTCCAGCACACCAAGCGCCTCGGTCAACTGGAACGCGATGCCGCGCGCGATGCCGGTGATGTCTTCGGCCTTCGCCAGTTCGAACAACGGGCCCAACAACTTCTCGACATGCGTCTTGAGCCACAGATCGAGCCGCGCCTGCACCGCCTCGCGCGGGGCGCCGCTCAGCCTATCGTCGGCGACGATGCGGATGCGCGGATGCAACACCTCATCGGCGGCGGTGAGCTTGGCCACTGCATCCCCGGTCCAGCGAATGGTACCGTCGGATGCCAGCACGAACTGATCGTCCGGCGCCTTCGACAACTTCTCGGCGCGTGCATCGATCTCGCCGGCCAAGGCCTTCAGCGCCGCAGCCTGCAGCGCCTTGGCCTCGGAGCCCGCTTCCGCCGCATCCGGCGCGAACATGAATCCGTCGAGGCGGCCGATGGTATGGCCCTCCACGATCACTTCGCCGGTCTTTCCGATTTCTGTGTTCAGCATTGTGTTTTCCCGCAAGCGGCGCATCAATACACTGGTCCGCCGATCAACGAAACGCTGAGTTAGCCGTTCATGCAGCGCATCGGACAATTTATTCTCAAGTTCGTGCGAAATTCCCTGCCAGTGCAGCGGGTCGGCCAACCAATCGGGACGATTTGCCACAAAGGTCCAGGTCCGAATCTGGGCAATTCGGCCTGATAACGTGTCGATATCGCCATCGATCCGGTCGGCTTGCGCGATTTGTGCGGCAAACCAGGCATCGGGAATCCGGCCACGGCGCATCAGGAAGCCGAACAGCGTCGTCACCAGTTCGGCATGGGCCGCCGGCGCCAGCTTGCGATAGTCCGGGATCTGGCAGGCTTCCCACAAGCGTTCGACCGCGGCCGGCCCCTGCGCCATGTCCCGCACATCGCCGTCGCGCGCCGCATGATCGAGAACGCGCAGGTCCTCGGCAACCGGCGCGCGGGTCAGGGCATTGTGTTCCGGCGTCAACGCCAATGACACCTGCAACGCGGCAAGCGAACTGAAATCGAGTTGCGCGTTGCGCCACTGCAGCGTCTTGACGCCGTCGAAGGTATGGTTCTGCAACGCATTGACCAGCTCAGGTTCGAACGGCGCGCAACGGCCGGTGGTGCCGAACGTGCCGTCGCGCGTGGCGCGGCCGGCGCGGCCGGCGATCTGCGCGAACTCAGCCGGGTTGAGGCGGCGGAACTGATAGCCGTCATACTTGCGATCGGATGCAAAGGCGACGTGATCGACATCGAGGTTGAGCCCCATGCCGATCGCATCGGTCGCCACCAGATAGTCGACATCGCCGGTTTCGAACAACGCCACTTGTGCGTTGCGCGTGCGCGGCGACAGCGAACCCAGCACCACCGCCGCACCGCCGTGCTGACGGCGGATCAATTCGGCGATGGCGTAAACCTCGTCGGCGGAAAACGCTACAATAGCCGTGCGGCGCGGTTGCCGCGTGATTTTTCGATCGCCGGCGAATTCAAGCTGCGACAGTCGGGGGCGCGTCAGGATGTTGGCGCCCGGCAACAGGCGCTCGATCACCGGACGCATCGTCGCGGCGCCGAGCAGCAACGTTTCATCGCGACCGCGACGATTCAAAATCCGATCGGTGAAGACATGACCGCGCTCCAGATCGGCGGCGATCTGGATTTCATCGACGGCGAGAAACGACACATCGAGATCGCGCGGCATCGCTTCGACCGTCGAGACCCAGAAGCGCGGCTTCGGCGGCTTGATCTTTTCTTCGCCGGTAATCAGCGCAACGGAGTCCGCACCCGCGCGCGCGGCGATCTTGTTGTAGACCTCGCGCGCCAACAACCGCAGCGGCAAACCGATGATGCCGGACGAATGCGCCAGCATGCGCTCGATCGCAAGATGGGTCTTGCCGGTGTTGGTCGGTCCGAGCACCGCGGTGACACCGCTGCCGGGCGCGTGATCGGAACTGGAGGAGAACGGCGAAGCAGACGAAAACACCATATTATTCAGGACTTCCAGCACACCGAACGCATCGCGGACGTGGCAACGTGTTTCACAATGCGACGCATTCCCGGTCGCAACTTAAGCTTTGGAACGAGTCCGGAACGAATCGCGCCCGAATCGGTGACTCGCAGCGTTCTCCTTCCCCACACCGCAACATCTCGCGTTATCCAGAAGCTCAAGCGACTAGATGAAGCGCAGTGCTGCGCGGTGAAAGATAGGAACGGAGCGCAACCATTAACACCCATGCGGGGGAGGATTGCGGCAAGAGTCAACAGGATTCGTCGCGCCGGATTCTTGCGGCAAACCGGCGGCAACATCGTGTCCTGCGTGCCGCAAGAATATGCCGAGCGGCCGCCGCCGGTCATCCGGCCACATTCCACATTCAACGAATGGCGGTGCGCGGCGGCGTCAACGCGGGCGTGGCGGTGAACTGGGTGGCGAGCAATACGCCGGGGCCGAGCGGGGTCGGGATCGACACCCGGAACGGCACCAGAACGCGGGTACCCGCGATCGGCGCCAGCCAGACTTCCATGTCGTGCCGGGCGGCCAGGTATTTAATGGCGGCGCGATCCGGCACGTAACCGGACAGCGGCGCAAAGGTGATGGTGCAAACCACCACCGGACCCTGATAGCCCTTCTCGGCCTTCACCTTTTCCATGCGCTTGTATTCCAAACGCAGGTCGTAGCGCATGCGGCCGTCGAAAATCGCCGTGGCGGACTTGCAGGCTTCCGGGCTGACCGGATCGCCGGCGCCCGGGACCCGCAGCATGCTGCCACTCATGGGATCGAACACCCCCAGCCGGTGCGCCTCCGTGACAGGAATGCGGGCGGGGTCCTCCGGCGGTTCCGGGGTAATGCTGGACGCGGTGATGTTGCCGCCGGCCAACGCCAGCGCGACGGTTTCGGCCTTCTTCGAGGTCTCGGTGGTGACGGTGTAGGCGGCGGGGAGCAACTGGCCGTTGACGATGCGGCCCTGCGCCGAGCCATTGCCATGACCGCCCGAAATCGCCTTGAGCAGGCCCACCGTGCCGCCGGACACCGTCGCACTGTAGTGATCGTTGGCGATCTCGATGGCCCATGAGCCACGACCTACCGGAATACCGGCCAACGTCACCTCATAACGGGCATCGAGCCTGCCTTGCGCCTGCGCCGGGATCATCGGCCACAGCGCCAGAAGGATTCCCGCGACCGCGCCGCCGATACGAAACGCGGACGGGACGCTCCGGGGCGGGATTTCAGCCAGCCTGCTCACAAACGGGAATCCTGCCACCGGTTGTTTCGTCCGCCGCGACCAGCACGGCAAACCCATCGGAAAATCCACCGGTCCACCATGTCGGAACCGAATGCGTCGTTTATATGGTTGAGATCGATGGCGAAATCGGCCCCAGCCGAAGACCTTCGACGACCCGCCGCGCGGCCTCTCAGCTATAGCGGCCGCTTGACCTTATGAAGCGCCACCTCTATACGTTCGCGCATCCTGAAATGGACGTGATTTTGTAATCCCCGCGGCCGCACAGCGTGCCATGGCCTGCCAAGGGGACGAGAGAGGAATTTTCCAATGTCCCGCCGCTGCGAACTGACCGCCAAGGGTCCCCAGGTCGGTCACCGGGTGAGCCACTCCAACATCAAGACCAAGCGTCGCTTCCTGCCGAACCTGGTCAACGTCACCTTCTTGTCGGATGCGCTGGGCCGTTCGGTGCGGCTGCGGGTCTCGACCAACGCGCTCAAGAGCGTCGACCACAATGGCGGGCTCGATGCATTCCTGGTCAAGGCCAACATCGACAACCTGTCGCTGAAGGCGGCCGAGCTGAAGCGCCAGATCGAGAAGAAGCGCGCCGAGACCGCGACCGCGGCCGCCTGAACCAGGTTCAGCGCCGAAAACGCGGCGCTACAAGTTTAATCGCTGAAGACAGAAACGGCCGGGTCGCAAGATCCGGCTGTTTTTGGTTCGGAAGAGGCAAGTTCGCGGCGGGCCGCTGTTTGCTCGCGGCGTGGCCGGAGCGGAGCAACGGACCTTCCCCCTTGACGCCTGCGCCTTTCCTGCTTCACCAAACCGCATGACCAACGATCCCCATCGCACCGCCACGCGCAACGACGCCGACGCCGCATTCGCCGGCAGTCACGCGCGCGTCTACGCCGAAGGGCCGCCACGACTGGTGCCCGGCTTCGACGGCCTGCATCGCATGACCATCCTGCTGCTGGCGGAGCGCGTGCCGGAAACCGGACGTGTGCTGGTGCATGGCGCCGGCGGCGGGCTCGAACTGAAAACCTTCGGAGATGCGCAGCCGGGCTGGACGTTCGACGGCGTCGATCCCTCCGCCGACATGTTGCGCACGGCGCAAGACATCGCGGCAACCCATGCCGCGCGCATCCGCCTGCACCACGGCTTCATCGACGCCGCGCCGGACGGCCCGTTCGACGGCGCATCGAGCCTGCTGACGTTTCACTTCATCTCGCGCGAGGCGCGCCACGAGACGCTGCGGGCGATTCGCCGCCGCCTCAAACCGGGAGCACCGTTCGTCATCGCGCATGTCTCGTTCGACCAGCACGAGCCGGCGCGCTCGCAATGGATCGCCCGCCACGTCGCGTTCGCGGGCACCGATCCCGCGCAGGCCGAAGCTGCAAGACACGCCATCGCCACCAAGCTTTCCGTGCTGTCGCCGGACGACGACGAGGCGATGCTGCGCGAAGCGGGATTTTCCGGCGTCAGCCTGTTCTACGCGGGCTTCAGCTTTCGCGGCTGGGTCGGCTACGCCTGAGAGCGTTTCTCACGCAGCTGCGAGCCGCCGGGGCGCCGCCGCGCCTCGGCCGATCATCAGCGACAGCATCGCCGCGATCAGGCCGGTGATGCCGGCGATAACGAAAGCCTGCAAGTAATCGCCTTGCGCCGAACGCATCGCACCGGCGAAAAAGGCCGCCGACGCCGCGCCGAGCTGATGGCCGGCAACGATCCATCCGAAGATCACCGGCGCGTTCTTGTCGCCGAACGCCTCGTTGGCGAGCCGCACCGTCGGCGGCACCGTCGCGATCCAGTCAAGACCGTAGAACATCGCGAAGATCGTCAGGCTCCACAGCGAGAAATTCGAATACGGCAGATAGATCAGCGACAGCCCGCGCAGCCCGTAATAGATGAACAACAGCTTGCGCGGATCGAACCTGTCGGTGAGCCAGCCGGACAATGTGGTGCCGAACAGATCGAAGATGCCCATCAGCGCCAGCAGGCTTGCGGCCTGCACCTCGGCGATGCCGTAGTCGCCGCAGAACGCGATCAGGTGGGTGCTGACCAGCCCGTTGGTGGTGAAGCCACAGATGAAGAAGGTCGCGAACAGATACCAGAACGTGCGCGTCCTCGCGGCCGTGACCAGATGACCGATGGCGGCGGCAAACGGATTCTGCCCGGACGGCGGCGCGGCGACATCGTCCTCCGTGCTGCCATACGAGCGCAGGCCGATCGAGGCCGGACGTTCCGGAACGAGAAAATACACCAGCGGCACCAGCGCCGCGCAGCACACCGCGATCACCAGCACCACCGGCTGCCAGCCGCCCCACTGCACGATGGCGGCGAGCCCCGGCATGAAGATCAGCGTGCCGGTCGCGGTGCTCGCGGTCAAAAGCCCCATGACGAGGCCGCGATTGGTGGTGAACCAGCGATTGACGATCACCGCGCCGAGCACGTTGGCGACCGCGCCGGAGCCGAGCCCGGTCAGCAGTCCCCACGTCATGAACAGATGCCACGGCTGCGTCATGAAATAGCTGGCGGCGGTCGAAGCCGACATCACGACCAGCGCGCCCATCACGGTGCGGCGAATGCCGATCTGGTTCATCACCGCCGCGGCGAACGGCCCGGCGAGGCCGTACAGAAAGATGCCGACGGCGGCCGATATCGAAATGATGTCGATGCTCCAGCCGAAGGATTTCTGCAACGGCAGAATCAGCACGCCCGGCGTGGCGCGCAGCCCGGCCGCCGTCAACAGCGCGACGAAAATCACCGCCACCACCACGAAAGCGTAGTTCTGGCCGAACGGGCGTCTTGAAACGGAGGTCGGTTGCATGTTACTTACCGGTACGTCTGACAGGGCCCGGAACATACGTACCGGTCTGTAACACTGTCAAGGCCGGGATACCTGAAACGTGCGCAATACTGGCATGACCAAGTCCGTCGCGGGCCGGACGACGACCCGCAACAACCGAAGCGTGAACAAAACGGCCTTGAGCAAGGGCGCTTCGCACACCGGCGCCGCGAGCGGAACCGGCACCCGCAAGGCCGCCGATGCTCCCGCCGAACACGCGCCGCGTGCGGCGGACCGCATCCGCGCCTCGGCACGCGAACTGTTCTATCGCGAGGGCATCCGCGCGGTCGGCGTCGACGAGATCGTGCAGCGCGCCGGCGTCACCAAGCCGAGCCTCTACCGCGCCTTTCCCTCGAAGGACGACCTTGCCGCCGCCTACATGAGCGATTACGACCGCGAATTCTGGCCGCGCTTCGAGAACCCCGGCGGCAACAGCCACGCCGACGCGCGCGCGCAAGTGCTGGCCTATATCCGCGAGCTTGCGAAACGCGCGGCACGCGAGGGTTATCGCGGCTGCGGCCTCTCCAACGCCGCCGTCGAATATCCGGGCCACAGCCATCCGGCGCGGCTCGTCGCCGAGACCCACAAGAAGGCGCTGCGCCAGCGGCTGCGCGAACTCGCCGCCGCGATGGGCGCGCGCGACCCGCGCATGCTGGGCGACGGCCTGATGCTGCTGATCGAGGGCGTCTACGTCACCGGCCAGCAATCCGCCGGCGGCCCGGCGCAATCGGCGGCGGCGGTGGCCGAAATGCTGATCGATGCCAGCATCAAACCGGCGCGGCGGCGCTAGCGCCACATGACTTATCGTTGAATCGAGAGCCGTCACCCACCAAACCTTCGTCATTCCGGGATGCGCGTTCTTCACGCGCAGGCCCGGAATCCATACTCCCGGCGGTGGTTATGGATTCCGGGCTCGCTCGCGAAGGGCTCGCGCCCCGGAATGACGGTGTTGGGGTGATCCAGCCCAACTCAAAAATGCTCTAGGGCGTCGCGGCTGCATCGCGCAGCACCAGTCCGGTCGCGGCTTCGAGATCGGCGATCGCCTGCGCGCCGCCGAGCACCTTGATGGTGGTCATGCCCATCTCGCGCGCCGGCTTCAGGTTGACGCCGAGATCGTCGAGATAGACGCAGTGCTTCGGATCGACGCCGAGCTTCTCCGTCATCATGCGGTAGATGCGCGGGTCCGGCTTGCGCAAGCCGATCTTCGCGGACTCGATGACGTGATCGAACAGCACCATGACCTCGGCGATATAGAGCGAGCGGCCGCTGGCACTGCCGATGGCGTTGTTCGGCAGGTTGTTGGTGATGCAGCCGGTCTTGAACTTCGCCTTGATCCGGCGCAGCGCCTCGACCATCTCCGGCCGCAGGTCGCCGGACAATAACGGCAGCACGTCGCGGCCGCGCACCTCGGCGCCGAGCGCACGCGATTCATCGGCGAACAGTTGATCGAACGCCGCGAGGTCGACCTCGGCGCGCTCGAACTTCGCCCACGCATTCTCCAGATGATTGGCGGCATTGGTGCGCCGGATGATATCGGCGGGCAGCCCGTGCTGCTGTTCGTAACGCGCGAACGCCTCGAACGGCGAGGACGTCAATACGCCGCCGAAATCGAAAATCACCGCCTCGATCATCTCATCTCCGCTGGCTGTTTGTCGCGCACGGTTAGAGGGCTTTTGCTTTCAAGGGAAGCGCCCCTGTCATTGCCGGGCTTGGCCCGGCAATCCATGCTCTCGATGGTGGTTGTGGATTTCGGGCTCGCTCGCAAAATGCTCGCGCCCCGGAATGACGGAACTGGAGCTTTCGTGAGGCGGCTGGTCCCGCCCAAAGGCCGAGACGAACGTTCAGCTCAGCTTGGCAACCACCGCGAGGCGCTTGATGATGCCGCTCTCATAGGCCCTCAGGAAGGCGTTGTAGTCCTTGAACGAGACGCAGCCGTTGGAATCGCCGTTGGGGCCGAGCATGTAGGTGTGCGCCAGCAGGCCGGTGCGGCCGTGGATGCTGCCTTCGCCGCCGACCGGCAGCAGGCGGATGGCGCGCACGCCGTGGAAGGGTTTTTCACGCAGCGTCAGGTCGTAGAGGTGCGGCGGTGTCGCGCCGCGCATACGCTCGTGCACGAAACGCGGATCGTCAAGCCGGTTGCCGAGGCCGGAATGCGCCTCGAGCTTGCGGCCGTCCGGCATGTACACGGTCTTGGCCGAAATATCGTAGACGGCGGTATATCGATCGTACTTGCCCGGCGTGGTGCTGCTGCCATCGCTGAAGATGCCGCCATCCGGCGCCGCGAAGGCCAGCGTCGGGCCCTTGGTCTGGAAAGCGCCGAACAGCTTCTTGAAGATGGAGTCCTGTTCGGGAGCCGGGGTGGCCAGCGCCACCGCCTTGTTGGACTGCGCGATGTCGTCGCGCGACGGACCGTTGCTGTTGGCGACCTGCGCCTCATGCGGGCGCGGCATCGGCATCGGCACGCTGGCGACGGCGAGCGGCACGTCCGGGCGCGGCAACGGCAGCGGCGCCGCCGGTTCCGTCGCGGCGACGACCGGCGCGGCCGGCGCGGCCGGCGTCGGATCGGCCGGGATGGTCGCCGGCATCGCGTCTTGCGGCGTCAGGCTGGCCAGTTGCAACCGTGGGCCGCGGGGGGCCGCGCGGGAGAATTCGGACGGCGGCGCGCCGAGCGAATAGCCCGGATCGAGCACGGCGACATAGCGATTGGAAGCGGTGGGAGCGGTGCGGGCAACGATCGTGGTGGCGGAAGAAGCGGCGGAAGCGGTGGTGGATCCGGTTGTCTCGGTGCTGGCGACGTCACCTTCCGCATCGGAGGCGGACGGGATCGCCTGGGAGACGGCGAACGCAAAAAACGCCAGCGCGAAGCCGACGAAGGCCGTATGGATCACGACTTTTCCGGAGAGCCCCCCGCGCGCACGCGCACGGCGGACTGGCCTGTCGTTCCGAACTTTCATAAGCCCCGATTCCAGTCTGGTTCCAACGCGGTAGTCACCCCGAACCAAGCTTCACCCCGCCTTTAGCAAATTTCGCCGGGCTCGCCTAGTGTGGCCGATTTGAAATTCCTGCCCGGACGCACCGGGCGAGGTCTCCCCTTGCCCGCCATTTGGCAGGCCGGGAGAGCGCTATTAAGGCGGATTTTAGTTAAGTGCGGATTAAATACCGGCTTTCCGGAGGCAGCGGGCGAGGTTCCCTCGCTGCCCGCGGAAATGCCCTCGGCGTCCCGTGAACGCCGAGGTCGGCGCGCCCGGTCAGGCCCACTCGCCCTTGCGGAACACCGGGACGCGCCGGCCGTCGGCATGGACGCCGTCGATGTCGATCCGGTCCGAGCCGATCATCCAGTCGATGTGGATGAAGCTCTTGTTGCCGCCCTGCGCCGCGACCTGCTCCGGCGTCAGGCTGTCGCCGCCGACGAAGCACTTCGAGTAGCACTGGCCGAGCGCGATGTGGCAGGAGGCGTTCTCGTCAAACAGCGTGTTGTAGAACAGGATATTGCTGGCCGAGATCGGCGACGAATGCGGCACCAGCGCCACCTCGCCGAGCCGCCGCGCGCCCTCGTCGGTGTCGAGCACCTTGTTCAGCACTTCGGCGCCGCGCGAAGCCGTCGCCTCAACGATGCGGCCGCCCTCGAAACGTACCGCGATATCCTCGATGAGCGTGCCCTGATACGACAGCGGCTTGGTGCTGCGAACGCGCCCCTCGACACGCAGCGCGTGCGGCGTGGTGAACACCTCCTCGGTCGGGATATTCGGATTGCAGACGATGCCGTTCCTGGCCTTGGACGCGCCGCCGACCCACTCGTGACCATCGGCCAATCCAATGGTGAGATCGGTGCCGGGGCCGCTGTAGTGCAGCGCATGGAAACGCTGACCGTTGAGCCAGTCGGTGCGGGTCTTCAGCGCCGCGTTATGCGCCACCCACGCCGATACCGGATCGGCATTGTCGACGCGCGAGGCCTTGAAGATGGCTTCGGCCAGCTTCGCCACCGCGACGTCCTCCTCGTCGTTGGGGAATACCTGCTTGGCCCATGACGCGCCGGGATAGGCGACGATGTTCCAGTTGACGTCGAAGCCGGTGATCTTGGCCAGCGCCGGTTGATAGGCCATCGAATTGGCCTTGCTGGCGCGCGAAACTTTCGCGGCGTCCTCGCCCGACAACAGCAGCGGATCGTCGCCGACGATGGCGAGCCGCGCGGTGTTGGCGTCGAACGCTTTCGCCACGCCGTCGTAGAGCCAGCCCGGCGCGCGATCGAAACTCTCGTCGCGCGCGAAGCGATAGCGCGCCAGCGTGATCTCCTCGTCGGACAGCAGCGGCGTCACCAGCCCCGCGCCGGCCTTGTAGGCATGTTCGGCAATGCGCCGCACCAGCGGCAGCGCACTCGACGGCGCGGTGAGAAACAGGTCCTGCCCCGGCTGCAGTTGCAGCCCGACCTTGATCGCGACCTCGGCCAGCCGGTCGAGTTGCACCGGATCGATGATGGCGGAAACGTTGCGCGGGTGTGGATTCATGAGCATCGGGCCTGACGTGATTGCGATGACCGATAGATAGGCCACCGCGGCCGCGATGGCCAGCAGGGCTGCGGTTCCGCCGGCCCCCGGCGATTGACTTAATCCGCCACAATGAGAAACTTTGTCAAAACATGACGGGCGGAGACATCCGGATGGCCAGGCTTATGGCGGAGGGCCATGTCGCGCGCGTGCTGTCGGTCGCCGATGGCGCGACGACGCTGGCCGGCGAACCGCGCATTGCCAATTCGTGGCGGCGCTGTCTGGTCGACCACAAGCTCGATCCCGCGCGGCGCGGGCCGCCGCAGACGCTGACGCAATCCGAACTCAAGCATTGCGCCGCACCGATCGACGAACTGATCCACGTCGCGATGCCAGAACTGGAGGATCTGTACCGCGTCGTGCGCGAGGCCGGCTATTGCGTCAACCTCGCCGACACCAACGCCACCATTCTGGTCAGCCGCCTGCCCGACGGCGAGGCCGCCACCATCCTGCGGCGGTGGAAGGTCTATACCGGCTCGGTGTTCTCGGAAGCCCTCGAGGGCACCAACGGGCTGGGCACCGCGCTCGCCGAACAGCGGCCGATCCTGGTGCATCGCGACGAACACTTCCGCGAGCAGTGGGCGATGTTCAGTTGCGCCGTCGCGCCGCTGTTCGATCACGGCGGGCAACTGACCGGCGCGGTCAACATCACCTCCTGTCGCGGCGACCTTGATCGCACCGCGCACCAGATGGCGCTGGCGGCGACGGCGCAGGCGGTGCGGCGGATCGAGGAAGCGATCTTCCGTCATCGCTTCCGCAACGCATGGGTCGCGTCGCTGCCCGGCGGCGACGCCGGCTGCGGCCGCCTGATCGCCTTCGACGACGACCAGCGCGTGCTCGGCGCCAGCCGCGCCGCGCGGCAGAGCTTCGACCTGTCGGACACCATGATCGACACCGGCGTCGCGCTGTCGCAATTCATCCGGCTCGATGCCGATGCGCTGCGCAACTCCGGCGCGCCGCAACCGTTGCACCGCGCCGACGGAACGCGGCTCGGCCATGGCCGCATCAGCGCGCCGCAAGCGAAACAGAACACAAACGCAAGCCTCGCCATGCGCCCGCGCATCGTGGCGAGCGACCGCCGTTACGACGCATTGACGAGACTGGCGGGCGCCGATCCGCAACTGCAACGCAACGTCAAGCGGTTGATGCTGGTCGCCGACGAAAACATTCCGGTGCTGCTGCAAGGCGAGACCGGCAGCGGCAAGGACATGTTCGCGCGCGCCATTCACGCCGCGAGCCACCGCGCCCGCGGCCGGTACATCGCGCTGAACTGCGCGGCGATGCCGGAAAGCCTGATCGACGCGGAACTGTTCGGCTATGAAGCCGGCGCATTCACCGGCGCGCGGCGCGACGGCTCCAGGGGCCTGATCGTGCAGGCCAGCGGCGGCACGCTGTTCCTCGACGAGATCGGCGATATGCCCTTGGCGTTGCAGACACGATTGTTGCGGGTGCTGGAAAACCGCGAGGTCTGGCCGCTCGGTGCGCTGAAGCCGGTCGCGGTCGATATTCGCCTCGTCAGCGCCACCCATCGCGACCTCGACGCCATGGTCGCCGATGGCGGCTTCCGCGCCGACCTCTACTACCGCATTCGCGGCATGCAGGTGGAATTGCCGGCGCTGCGGGAGCGGACCGACAAGGCGGGCGTGATAGCACAAGTCGCGAGGGAGGAAGCGCCGCGCGCGCGGCTTTCAGCCGAGGCATGGGCAATGCTGCTGGCCTATCCGTTTCCCGGCAACATGCGGCAGTTGCGTCACGTGCTGCGGCTGGCCGCCTGCACGGCGGAGCACGGCAACATCACCGAGGCCGACCTCGACCTGCCGCCCTGCGCCACTGGCGGCGGCAGCGGCGCGCAGGAAACGCCCGCCGCCGATTTCGAGGCCGCCGAGCGCAACGTGATCGCGGATGCCTTGCGCCGCCACGGCGGCCATATCGCCGACACCGCGCGCGCACTGAACATCAGCCGCGCCACGCTGTACCGGAAACTGAAGGCGCTGAAGATCGAGACCGCGCGGCACTAGGCGGCGCACGGCATTCAGCGGCGGCGGCGTCCTGACGCCGCCTGACACCACAACCTTCGTCATGGCCGGATTTATTCCGGCCATCCACGTCTTGGCAGCGTATCAACTAGAGTCCGTTTCAACTGTGTTGAATCGGACTCCTCGCTTATCTTTTTGATAAAGCATGATCTTGTCCGAAAACCGGTTTCCACTTTTCGGGATCATGCTCTAGAAAGACGTGGATGCCCGGCACAAGGCCGGGCATGACGGCAAACAACGATGAACCGCAATAGCCGCGGTTCTTCACGAGAACCCGCTCCAGATCATCTTGCGCGCGGTGAGATCGCCGAGCGTCACCGGCTCGCGCATCGCCTGCACGTTGTGGAAGGCGCTGCGCAGGTAGACCAGCGGCGGCGCGTCGCAACGGAAAACCGCATCGCGGACGTCGCCGATGAACACCGAATGCGTCCTGGTCTCGAAAGTTTCGCGCAATTCGCAATCGAACGACACCACCGCATCCTCCAGCACCGGCGCGCCGGTGATCGCCGTGGTCCAGCGCCCGAAGCCGAACCGCGCATCGCCATCGACGCCTTTCTGGCCGCTGAAGGTCAGCGCCAGCGCCATGTGTTCCTCGGCAAGGAAACTGACGGCGAAGCAACGCTCCTCTTGAATGCGCGGATGCGCGCTGGCGTTGCGGTTGACGCACACCAACAGCGACGGCGGATCGTCGGACAGCGAGCACACCGCGGTGACGGTGAGCCCGGTGCGGCGGCCCTGCTCGCGGCCGACCGTCACCAGCGCCACCGCGCCCGCGCAATGCCGCATCGCCTGCTTGAAGCTTTGGGAATCCATGGATGGTATCTTCTCTGGTTTCGATGATGTCTGCCTCAATCGACTTGCCTCAAGGCAAAGGCCGGTTGCCGTCACCCTGAGGTGGGCGCGCGCGGCCCTCGAAGGGTGCGATCACCATCCTTCGAGGCTCGCGACTGACGTCGCTCGCGCCTCGGGATGACGGTGCGCTTAACCCATAGGCAAGTGACCTCTCCCGGCGTCGGGAGAGGTCAAGCATCTGCCTGTCATGCGGCCTTGGCGGCGGCGGGCTTGAGATGCTTGAGGCGCGGCAGCACCTCCTGCTTCAACAGCCGCAACGAATTGCGCCAGGCTTCCGGCTTGTGCTTGTAGTCGAAGCCGAACACCAAGAGCGTGCCGAAGCCGCCGACCTCGTCGTAGATCTTCTCGATCTTCTCGGCGACGGTCGAAGGCGAACCGACGATCCAGTTATGCTTCGCGCAATATTCGACGGTGACGTCGCTGTCCGGCACGTCCGGCGCATGCTTGAGATAATCCTTGAAGCCGAAGTGGCCGAGCAGTTGCAGGAAGTATTCGCTCATCATGCGGCCCATCATGTCGCCGACCGACAGCCGCCACGCCTCCTCGTCGGTATCGGCGACGAACACCTCGCGCACCATGCGCCAGTCGTTGCGGTTCGGCTTGCGGCCGGTTTTCGCCGCGCCGATCTCCACCGAATCCCAGTGGCTCGACACATAGGCCGGATTGAGATTGAGGCTCATCGGAATGAAGCCGCGCTCGCCGGCGAGCTTCAGCGTGTCCGACCCCTTGCTGAGCCCCGCCACCGCGATCGGCGGATGCGGCGCCTGCACCGGCTTGATGTGGGGTTTGAGAAAATCGAACATCACCTCGGGCTTGGTGACGGTCCAGTATTTGCCCTTGTGGGTCCACGGCGCATCCTCGGTCCACATTCTGAGGATGATCTCGAGCGCCTCGCGCGTCATGTCGCGATTTTGTCCCGACATGCCGTCGACATTGAACATCGCCCAGTCGCTCGGCAGACCCGAGGCGGCGACACCAAAATTCAGGCGGCCTTCGGACAGATGATCGAGCATCGCCACGCGGTTGGCGAGTTCTGCGGGATGATGATACGGCAGCAGAAATCCGCCGGGACCGAGGCGGATGTTCCTGGTTTCGCGAAACGCCTGCGCCAGCAGCAGATCCGGTGAGGGATGCGGCTCCCACGGCGCGGTGTGATGCTCGCCGATCCAAGCCTCCTGATATCCGAGTTCATCGGCCCAGCGCAGCACCTGAAGGTCCCAGTCGTGCCCCTCTTTCAGCCCGCACTCCGGCGGATGCGACGGCATGGTGAAGTAGCCGATCTCCATTGGCGTATCCTCTCCTTGGTTTGCAATGTTCAACGCGTCTTGCGCGCGTCGCCTACGACAGAGCAAACGCCGTGCCAGCCCCCATGGAGTTTGATTCAGCGCAAACGGAGGATAAATCGACGCGCCACGGCGGCGCGCGGTTGCGTCGCGTCCGATGATTTCTCAATGATGCGACAGTGCCGTCGCATTCATGCGACGCAGTGAGACGGCCTTGGAGCCGTCCGAAAATGCACCCAAGGTTTTCAACGCCTTGCGGTGTCCTTTCGCATCCGGCGGAATCAGAACCGGGACGCCATGATTTCGATTCGACGCGTCTGCTGCACGCGAACCGGTATCCACTTCGCTTGAAAGCTCTCTAACGCGCGCCGAACGGCGTCTTGCCGAACAGCGCCTTCTGCGACGCCGGCTGCGCGCGCCAGTATTGCTTCGGCGCCTCGACCTGGTCGCCGAGTTCGGCCGCCGCATGCCACGGCCAGCGCGGGTCGTAGAGCATGGCGCGCCCCAGCGCGACCATGTCGGCCTGGCCGCTGGCGACGATCTCTTCGGCCTGCTTCGCTTCGGTAATCAGCCCGACCGCCATCACCGGAAGGCCGGTCGCCGCCTTCACCGCGGCGGCGAACGGCACCTGATAGCCAGGCGCGGGCGCGATCTTCTGCGCCGGCGACACGCCGCCGGACGAGACGTCGATCCAGTCGACGCCGCGCGCCTTCAACTGCTGCGCGAAGGCGATGGTCTGATCGAGATCCCAGCCGCCCTCGACCCAGTCGGTCGCCGAGACCCGCACGCCAAGCGGATTTTCGTCGGGGATCGCGGCCCGCAGCGCGTCGAACACCTCGAGCGGGAAGCGCATGCGGTTCTCCAGCGAGCCGCCGTAGTCGTCGTCGCGCTGGTTGGCGAGCGGCGACAGGAACTGATGCAACAGATAGCCGTGCGCGGCATGCATCTCGAAGGCATCGATGCCGAGCCGCAGCGCGCGCTGCGCGCTCGCCACGAAGGCATTGCGGATGCGCACGAGACCCGCCGCGTCGAGCGCATTCGGCGGCGGCTCATCCGGCCTGTGCGGCAGCGCCGAGGGCGCGTCCGGCTTCCATCCGCCATCCGCCAGCGTAATCAGTTGGCCGCCGTCCCAAGGCGCGTTGCTCGACGCCTTGCGGCCGGCATGGCCGAGTTGAATCGCCACCGGAATTTTCGAATGCGCGCGGATCGCCGCCAGGATCGGCTTCAGCGCCGCCTCGGTGACGTTGTCGTAAAGGCCGAGATCGCGGGGCGAGATGCGGCCCTTCGCCTCCACCGCCGTCGCCTCGATGCACAACAGGCCGGCGCCGGACAATGCCATGCTGCCGAGATGCATCATGTGCCACGCGGTCGCCGCACCATCCTCGGCCGAATACTGGCACATCGGCGAAATCACGATGCGGTTCGGCAATGTCACGCCCCGCAGGGCGAGCGGCGAAAACAACGAACTCATGACGATGTCCCGTGATGTACGTGAGAAGAAATGCAATCGATGGTCGTCGATCGGCGCATGACAGGATGCTGCATTGTGACGTCGGGCCTCCTGCTCTACTCGATCAGCGTGAACTGCACCAGCAGCGTGCGCTGGATCATCGAGAAGTTGTCATCCGACACCAGCGTCAGCACGGTCTCGCCATCGCCATCGACATGGACGTCGAGACCTTCGAAATTGTCGACCTCCTGGCCGAGGTCGGCGCTGAAAATAACCGCCCCGTCAACCACCGCGCCGGGCATCAGCGCGCCAAGCGCGATGCGCCGGATGCGAATGCCGACGCCATCCAGCAACGAGAACTTGCGCTCCAGCACCAGCAGGTCGCCATTCGGCAGCAGCGCGGCGTCGCTGACGTCGAAGCCGTCGCTGCGCCGCACCGCGAATGATCCCGGCATCGGGCCGCCGATCAGATACGCCTTGATATTGCCGTCGCCATCGAGGCCGCGCTCGGAGACGGCAATCAGCGTGCCGGCGAGCGGCAGGCCCTTGCGCACCACGACCAGCGATTCCAGCCCCGCGTTGTAGGGCAGCTTGCGCACATCCGCCGGCGCGATCACGGTTTCAGCGCGGGCGCGCAAACCCTGATGGCCGAAGTCGAACCGCACGATGCGGTTGACGCGTTCGATGCCGACGTAAATCCAGTTGCCGTCGCGTGCCATCGACTCGGTGTCGTGCCAGCCATGCGAGGCCAGCGTCCGGCCATCGGCGGCCAGCATCGGCGCGGTCTCGACATCGGCAAGACCGATCATGCTATGGCCGCGATAGACGATGCGGCCGGTGAACCAATGGCCTTTGTCGCTGGCGGACACGAAACGCTCGCCGCCCGCATCGAGCCGCCAACTCGACAAGCCGCCGAAGCGACGATACGGCGACGTCAGCACCAGGCCGGAGCGGAATTGCAGCGCGCCGAATTTCGTCCGCGCGCGATCGCGCAGATCGAACGCGGTGATCGGCCGCGCGTTGACCTCGATGGCGACCGGATTGGTTTCAGCCGCGCGCCTGAGCGATTGCGCCGTCGCCGGCAAGATGATCGGCGGCGCAATTGCGAGCAACAATGCGAACATCGCAATCATTGCACTTCGCTGGCGCGCCATCACGGCCCATTGTTGACGCATTGCACGTCGGAGCAAAGTGCACGGCCTGCTCCCCTCCCCCTTGCGGGGAGGGGTTGGGGGTGGGGGTATTTTCGAGCGCCTGCTTTGATCGCTCACCCCTCCCCCACAAGGGGGGAGGGAAAGTGCCGCCGTTGTGGCAACGCAGAAGCCACGAACAAGGCCCGAGCACCTTGAAGCTTTATGGAGACCAGCGGCCATACTGAGGCTTGGGGCCTTACAGAAATTCATACTGCAACGGCGCCATTGGCGACCCCCGCGTCGTCCCTGCGAGCGCTGGGACCCATAACCACCGGGGTTCATCATGGATGCAAGCGGGGGTGCCATTGTCTTACCGAAATGCCGCGCCGTATGGGTCCCCGCGTTCGCGAGGGGACCGATACCAGTAGCCAACTACGAATGCAGCCGGCGACGGCGGCCGCCGCGCGACGGCTCCGGCACGGCGTCGTGAGTCTCGCTGAACAGTTCGGCGAGCTTCTCGGTGATGGCGCCGCCGAGTTCCTCGGCATCGACGATGGTGACGGCGCGGCGATAGTAGCGCGTCACATCGTGACCGATGCCGATCGCGATCAACTCGACCGGCGAGCGGGTCTCGATCTCCTCGATGATAAAGCGCAGGTGACGTTCGAGATAGTTGCCGGCGTTGACCGACAGCGTCGAGTCGTCGACCGGCGCGCCGTCCGAAATCATCATCAGGATCTTGCGTTGCTCGCTGCGCGCCAGAAGCCGCTTGTGCGCCCAGTCCAGCGCCTCGCCGTCGATGTTTTCCTTGAGCAATCCCTCGCGCATCATCAAGCCGAGATTCTTGCGGGCACGACGCCACGGCGCATCGGCGGATTTGTAGATGATGTGGCGCAGATCGTTGAGCCGCCCCGGATTGGCCGGCTTGCCGGCGGCAAGCCACGCCTCGCGCGATTGCCCGCCCTTCCACGCGCGCGTGGTGAAGCCGAGAATCTCGACCTTGACGCCGCAGCGCTCCAGCGTCCGCGCCAGAATATCGGCGCAGGTCGCCGCCACCGTGATCGGCCGGCCGCGCATCGAACCGGAATTGTCGAGCAGCAGCGTCACCACGGTGTCGCGGAAGGTCGCGTCCTTCTCGCGCATGAACGACAGCGGCTGGTACGGATCGGTGACGACGCGCGACAGCCGAGCCGGATCGAGGATGCCTTCCTCGAGATCGAACTCCCAGGCGCGGTTCTGCTGCGCCATCAGGCGGCGCTGCAGCCGATTGGCGAGCCGCGCGACGATGCCCTGCAAATGCGCCAGTTGCTTGTCGAGATAGCTGCGCAGCCGCTCCAGTTCCTCGTGGTCGCAAAGATCCTCGGCCGCCACCACCTCGTCGAACTTCGGCGCGAAGGCGTGATATTCCGGACCACGCGGCTCGTTGCCGCCGCGCCCCTGCGGCCGCGTCGCCTCGCCCGGCGTCTCGTCGTCGCCGAGTTCGCCGTCGTCGAGGCTGTCGCTGGCGGAAGCCTGCGCGCTTTCCATCGTGCTCTCGGATGACTCGTCGGTGCTCGCCTCGGCCTGCTCGGCGCTCATCTCCTGCGATGCGTCGCTCTCCGGCGAGCCATCGGAGCCCGACTGGTCGTTCTCGCCTTCCTTGTTGTCGTCCTGGTCCTCGTCGTCCTCGGCCTCGGCATCGCTGTCGTCGCCGAGATCGAGCGCCTGCAGCAGGTCGTGAACCTCGTCGCCGAACCGCGCCTGATCCTCGGTGAGGCGATCGAGCCGGTCGAGCCGCGCGCCGATCTTGTCTTCGAGGATCGGCCGCCACAGATCGACCACCTTGCGCGCCGCGGCCGGCGGCGCCAGACCGGTGAGGCGTTCGCGCACCAGCATCGCCAGCGCATCGGCCAGCGGCGCATCGGCGCGGTCGGTGATCTCGTCGAACTTGCCGCGGTGGAAATGATCGTCGAGCATCGCGGTGAGATTTTTCGCGACGCCGGCCATGCGTCGCGACCCGATCGCCTCGACCCGCGCCTGCTCCATCGCCTCGAACACCCCGCGCGCCTGCGGATTGCCCGGCATCAGCTTGCGGTGAACCTTGGGATCATGACAGGCGAGCTTGAGCGCGATGGAATCGGCGTGGCCGCGCACGATGGCGGCATCGCGCTTCGACAGCTTGCGCGCCGGCTCCGGCAGCCGCGCCTTGCCCGGCGCAAGGCCCGGCCGCTCGGCGGCGAACGTGACTTCCAGCTCCGGCGTCTTGGACAGCGCGCGCAGACACGCCGCTACCGATCGCTTGAACGGCTCGGTCGGCGCTTCCTTCGGGCCGGTGCGGAATTTGTTGCTGGGTGGTGTGCTGCTCATCGCGGTCTCGACCTCTTTTCCTTCTCCCCTTGTGGGAGAAGGTGGCGCGGACCATGTCCGTGCCGGATGAGGGGTTCATGAATACGAGGAATATCGCCCCCTCGCCCGCCTTCGCTTCGCGAAGACACCCTCTCCCGCCGGGAGAGGGCAAGAACAATGGCGTCTCAGCTCAGCGCCACGTTGAGCGAGGATTCCGCAAGCTCGACGTTGAAACAGCGCTGATAGAACTCCGCCACCAGCGGCCGCTCCAGTTCGTCGCACTTGTTGAGGAAGGTGACGCGGAACGCGAACGCCTGGTCGCCGAAAATCTGGGTGTTTTCCGCCCAGGTGATGACGGTTCGCGGGCTCATCACCGTCGAGAGGTCGCCATTGGCGAAGGCGTTGCGCGTCAGATCCGCGAGCCGCACCATCTTGTTGACGGTGTCGCGGCCTTCCGGCGTGCGATAGTGGTGCGCCTTGGCCAGCACGATCTCGACTTCCTCGTCATGCGCCAGATAGTTCAGCGTGGTGACGATCGACCAGCGATCCATCTGGCCCTGGTTGATCTGCTGGGTGCCATGATAGAGGCCCGAGGTATCGCCAAGGCCGACGGTGTTGGCGGTGGCGAACAGCCGGAACGACGGATGCGGCTTGATGACCTTGTTCTGGTCGAGCAGCGTCAGGCGGCCGGAGACTTCCAGCACGCGCTGGATCACGAACATCACGTCCGGGCGGCCGGCGTCGTATTCGTCGAACACCAGCGCGATATTGTGCTGCAAGGCCCACGGCAGGATGCCATCGCGGAATTCGGTGACCTGCTTGCCGTCCTTGATGACGATGGAGTCCTTGCCGACCAGATCGATTCGGCTGATGTGGCTGTCGAGGTTGACGCGCACGCACGGCCAGTTCAGCCGCGCCGCGACCTGCTCGATGTGCGTCGACTTGCCGGTGCCGTGAAAGCCGGTGACCATGACGCGGCGGTTGTGCGCGAAGCCGGCGAGGATCGCCATCGTGGTCGCACGGTCGAAGCGGTAGTCCGCATCGACATCCGGCACATGCGGATCGACTTCGGAAAAGGCGGGCACTTCCAGGTCGCTATCAATGCCGAACACCTGTCGAACCGACACCTTCATATCGGGTATGCCGGTGGGCGCGGGTCCGGATTGTTGCGCTTTCGTCATGGCGGCGGTCATCGGTCCTCCGTGGTTCCGGGGCACTCCCGAAACCAGATAATGCATTGGCTGCGGTTGGGTATGGTCAAGAACCTATCAGACCGGCGCGGCGGGCAGAAGCCCATCGGACGATCAAAGTTCCATTGTAGTATCATTAAGATAAGCCGATGCTGCGGTTTTTGGAAGGCTGCCCTGCGCTGGGCTGGGCACTCGCAGGCGAAATCCCCTTTCGAAACGCAATCAGGACGGAGCCGTGACCGCACTTCTCGATCCCCTCGTCGAATTCGTCACGGCGCATGGCGGGCTGGCCTATCTGACGATCTTCATGGCCGCGGCTCTCGAAGCCATCCCGGTGTTCGGCTCCATCGTACCCGGCTCGACCATCATCCTCGCACTCAGCGCATTGATCCCGGGCGGCCAACTGCATCTGACGCCGGTGCTGGCCAGCGCCATCGTCGGCGCCGTGCTCGGCGACGGCACGGCGTTCTGGGCCGGCCACCGCGCCCAGCGCGACATTCTTTCCACGTGGCCGTTGTCACGCTATCCCGGCATCGTGGCGCAGAGCGAAGCCTTCTTCGCCCGCTACGGCACGCTGGCGGTGTTCTTCGCCCGCTTCGTCGCCCCGGTCCGCGCGCTGGTGCCGATCACCGCCGGGGCGCTCAACATGTCGCCGCCGCGCTTCTACGCGGTGAACCTGCCGGCAATCGTGCTGTGGGCACTGGCGCACGTACTGCCCGGCGTGCTCGCGGTGACGGTGCTGCACCGCTATGGCGGCATCGCCCATCCGCTGGCGATCGCCAAGCATTACTGGATGCCGATCATCGTGCTGGGCGCGGCCCTCGCCGGCCTCGCCACATGGTGGTGGCGGCGGCGGCGCGGCATCAACGTGCCGGTGAAGCGAAAGAGGTGAAGCGCAAAAGGTGAAGCGAAAGAGGTGATGCGGAAAAAGTTAAGCAGACAAAGGCGGGACGGAAAAAGATCAAGAGCGCGCGCTCCTCGCAATCACGGCGGAGCAGCCTGCGGGGCAGCGGCTCAGGTCTCGCGCACCACGGTCTTGAGATAGTTGTAGGCCTTGATGATCTCGATCAGGCGATCCTCGGTGGAGCGGTCGCCGCCATTGGCGTCGGGGTGATGCTGCTTGACCAGCGCCTTGTACTTCGCCTTGACGACTTCCAGCGTCGCGTCGGTGCCCAGTCCCATCACCTGCAGCGCCTTGCGCTCGGCGTTGAACACCTTGCGCGCTTCGGGCTTGGCGGGTGCATCGGCTCCCGGGCCCGGACGCCACTTGCCGCGGCCATTCAACTCGCTGAACATGCTGAACGGATCGGCGGCGCCTTCGAGATCGATGTCGCCGCTCTTGCCTTTGCCCTTGGCGCCGTTGGCGCCCATTTTCCAGGTCGGCCGATGACCGGTCAGCGCATCCTTCTGATAGCGCGCCACGGCGTCGGCGTTCATGCCCTGAAAATAGTTGTACGACTGGTTGTATTCGCGCACGTGATTGAGGCAGAAGTGCCAGTATTCCTTGTCGTTGGCCCGCCCCTTCGGCGCGCGATGCGGCCCCTTGTTCTTGCACTCGGGCCATTCGCACATGATGGCTTCTTCGCGCGCGCGCGCCTGCGCCTTCGCGCTGAGCTTGTTCGGCTTGATGCGAATGCTGTCGAAGAACTTGGATGAATCGATAGGCATGATGATCTTTTGACACCGCAACGCGCGCCGCTTCAAGTCTTGACAACCTGATTGCGCGAAATAGTTTTGTTGCCGCCGCCGCACGCGGCTGCAATCCTTCGACAACGCCCCACAATCGACAGCATACGGCCAATCATGAACGCCAGGGATAACATCACCGACAAACTCGGCGCGGCTTTCGCGCCCGAAAAACTGGACGTGATCGACGAGTCCCAACTGCATGTGGGCCACGCCGGCCATCGCCCCGGCGGCGAAACCCACTTCAGGGTGTATATTGTGTCGCAGGCCTTCGATGGAAAGAGCCGGGTCGAACGTCATCGCATGATCAATCAGGTTCTCGCCGACGAACTGGCCGGCGGCATCCATGCGCTGGCATTGACGGCACAGACTCCGGCCGAGCGGCGCAGCTAGAGTATTTTCGATCGAAGCGGATAGCGGTTCGCGTCAAGAAAACGCATTCGATCAAAATCCGCGAGTCCGGTTCTGATTTCGCCAGAACGTCCGCCGCAGCCGAGAAGCCGCGGCCCCGCGCAACGAAACGGCACGACGCGCGCAGTTCAACCCAAAACAAGGCGCGCAGATCAAGCCAAAGTGAAGACGGCTCAGGTCAAGGCGAAACGGAATATCTCAACGCATCGCCGAGAAGCGGCCGTCGAACGAGTTCGGCGGCACGATCGGCTGCGCGCCGGACAAGGTATTCGCGCTGGCTTCCTTGCGCGCATTGGCGGGCGCCGGCGCGGCCGCTTTGGCCGGCCCACGCGCTGAAGCCACCGCCTTCGGCGCGGTCTTTGGCGCGGCGACTTTCGGTGCCGGAGCGCGGCTCGCGTTGCGCGTCGCGCGCGGATCCGGCCTTTTGGCGGTCGCGGTCGCGGCGGCGGGCCTCACCGCAACCGGCGGTGTCGTCGATGCGGTGCTGTCGGCGCCGCCGATCCCGACCTTGCGGGCCAGCGACGACAGGAAATTGTCCGACGACGCGGGCTGCGCCGCGATGGCCATCCGGGTGCTCGGCGCGGCGGGTTTCTCGACGACGGCCGGTTCAACCGGTTCCAGCGGGCGCGGCGGATTGACGTGCGAGGGAATGGTGCCCGGCAGTTTCGCGGACGCCAGCGCCACGCTCGACGTCGCCGGATCGGACAGGCCGGTCGCACCGTCCGGAACGTGGGCGGCGAACACCTTGTTCATGCCGCCGTCGATGCCGGTGTTCATGCGCGCCACCGGGGTGCCCTTGGCGACCAGTTCGGCCACCTGCGCCTCGTCGTTGCGTTCCTTCTGCTTCACCGCGTCGGCGATATCGGCCGGCACCGTGTAGGCCGGACAGGCGCCTGCGGCGTTGAACACCGGCGGCTGGTTCGCCCCAGGCAGCGCGACAGCGTCGAACACGTATTTCTTTTCGCAGAAGTCAACCTTCGGCTCGCGGTGCGTCACCTCGAAATGATCGTAGCCGACCTTGATCATCTTCCAGAACGGCATGTTCGGATTATTGCGATGCTTGGCCAGATTGACCGGCGTCATGCGGAACGGATAGGCCTGCACCTGGAACGCGCGCTGGCCGCCGAAGAACGATTCACGGCCGAGCGCGTAGATGTCGGAAATCTGTTCGTCGGTCATGGCGTAGCAGCCGCGCGACGAGCAGTCGCCATGCACCATCAGTTGCGAACCGGTCCGCCCCAGCGCCTTGTCGAAGGCGTTCGGGTAGCCCATGTTGAACGACAGATAGTAGGCCGACTGAGGATTCATCTGGGCGGGCGTGATGTTGTAGAAGCCCTCCGGCGCCTGGCGGTCGCCTTCGCGAATCTTGGGGCCGAGATCGCCGGACCAGCGGCAGATCGGATAGGTCTGCAACAGCGCGTAGTCGCCCGAACGGGTTTGTTTCCAGACCTCGAGTTCGGCTTCCTGCTTGAACAGGCGAATCAGGATCGGCGATTGCAGATCCATGTCCTTCTTCTGGATTTCAGCGACGAGCTTTTCCGGAACCGGCTTGTTGGCCTTGGCATTGTTGGCGAGCGAAATCTGGTCGCTGTTGCAGCCGGCCAGCCCGACGCTGGCGGCAAGCGCGACCGACGTGGCAAGCACGCGAACCGATGAACGAATGTTCAAAGCCAAGCTCCGCAGCGGATGGGCAATTCCGCACCCCAAAGTCATCCAAGACTGGCGTCAGGAAGACCCGCGCCAGAACCCGCAGCCATTGAATAAAATGTTATCCTTAAGGGTCCTTGCTCGCAAGCTGAACCGGCCTGCGCAGCGCCTTCCCTCCGGCTGTGGTGAACAGAGCTTAAACAGGGCGCTCGCGGCTTAATTAGGGCCAATATCCGCCACGATCGAAGATGGTTAAGGATTGGCCTACGGTCGGCCCCGGCGGATCGCCCGGCCCCGTCCCGTCTGGCCGTTTCGGTTTCAGCCCAGCTTGCGGCCGATATCGAGGAACTTCTGCCGGCGCTGGCGGCGGATGGCATCGCCATCGAGCGGCCGCAGGTCGTTGAACGCCTGTGCGATCGCGTCGCCGGTGACGGAGATCATCGCCTCCGGATCGCGATGGGCGCCGCCGACCGGCTCCTTGAGCACGGTGTCGATCACCCCGAATCGCGCCAGATCCTGCGCGGTGATCTTCATGTTGGTGGCGGCCTCCTGCGCCTTGCTGGAGTCGCGCCACAGGATCGAGGATGCCGCTTCAGGCGAGATCACACTGTAGATCGCATGTTCGAGCATCAGCACCCGGTTGGCGGTGGCGATGGCTATCGCACCACCCGAACCGCCCTCGCCGATGATGACCGCGACATTCGGCACCCGCAGCGCGAGGCAGGCGTCGGTGGAACGGGCGATGGCCTCGGCCTGGCCGCGCTCCTCGGCGCCGATGCCGGGATAGGCGCCCGCGGTATCGACCAGCGACAGCACCGGCAGGCTGAAACGGTCGGCCATCTCCATCAGCCGCACCGCCTTGCGATAGCCCTCCGGCCGCGCCATGCCGAAATTATGCTTGAGACGGCTTTCCGTGGTGGCGCCCTTCTCCTGCCCGAGCACGCAGACCGCCTCGCCGCGAAAACGGCCGAACCCGCCGATTAGCGCCTCGTCCTCGCCGAACTTGCGGTCGCCGGCCAGCGGCGTGAATTCGGTAATCAACGCGTTGACGTAATCCATGCAGTGCGGCCGCTGCGGATGCCGCGCCACCTGCGCCTTCTGCCATGGCGTCAGCGCCGCATAGAGTTCGCTCAGCGCCTGCCCGGCCTTGTCCTCGATGCGCGCCACCTCGTCGGCGATATCGCTGCCGCTTGCCGCCAGCGCCCGTAACTCGTCCACCTTGGAATCGAGTTCGGCGACGGGCTTTTCGAAATCGAGGTAACTGCGCATGGGATGGGTCATTCACACCGAATATGGGGCCGCGGAAGGCGACCGAAACCAGCCATGGTGCTTTTCAAGTCAATGGCCGCCCAAGTCAAGCGCGTGAATACCGGCATGCGGGGAAAAACCCTTGTAAATCAATGCATTGATTTTGCCGAGATTTTTCCGCGACGCGGCACGGTTATGTCTCCGCCAGCGGATGCAGGTCTCGCACCAGGCTTTTCAGCCGTTCCTCGACGACATGAGTATAAATCTGCGTCGTCGAAATGTCGGTATGGCCGAGCAGCGTCTGAACGATGCGCAAGTCGGCGCCGTTGTGCAGCAGATGGCTGGCGAAGGCGTGCCGCAATACGTGCGGGCTGACCAGCCGCGGCGACAACCCGGCCGCCGCCGCGAGATCCTTGAGATCGCGGGCAAAGTGTTGCCGCGTCAGATGGCCGCTCTCGCCGAACGAGGGAAACAGCCACTTCGAGGGTTTGGCCGGCGGCTTTTTGGCGGTTTTGATCGAAACCCTGGCCTCGCTCGCCTTCGCCGCGCTTTTGGCGGCGCTCTGCACTTCGTGCGCTGCCTCCATGGCGGCGAGGTAGTCCGCCATCGCCTGTTTCGCCGATTGGTTGAGCGGCACCAGCCGCTCCTTGTCGCCCTTGCCGCGCACCACGATCATGCGGGCATCGCGCCGCGCCGCCGACAGCGGCAGCGACACCAGTTCGGAAACCCGCAAGCCGGTGGCGTACAACACCTCCAGCAGGCAATGCAGCCGCGCGGCGCGGACGCGGTGCGGCGCCGATTGCTCCGGCGTCGCGGCGAGATCGCGCGCCCGCGTCAACAGCCGATCGACATCGGCGATCGACAGCACTTTCGGCAACCCGCGGCCGCGCTTGGGTCCGGACAGGATCGCCGCCGGATCGTCGTCGCGAATGCGCTCGTTGAGCAGAAAGCGGAACAGGTGGCGGCTCGACGACAGCCGCCGCGCCACGCTGGATGACTTGAACCCGCGCGCATCGAGATCGGCGAGATAGTCGCGCAGCGCCTGCGTCGAAGCGGCGACGAAGCCGCCGGAACCGCGCCGCAGGAACGCCGACATGTCCTCGAGATCGCTGCGATAGGCCGCAAGCGTGTTGTCGCCGGCGCCCTGCTCGGCCGCCAGCATGTCGAGAAACAGGTCGATCAAACGAGAATCGGAGGTGGCGGCGCTCATGCCGCAGTTCTAGCGCAAGATCGATGCGAGCGCGTTAATGGCGCGTGAAAGCCTGTCCGACGCCGTCGCTCAATCCTTGAGGAACTTGTCGGAATGGATCGTCACCGTCATTTCGCGCGGCGTCGGATTGACGAAATTGGCCAGCGCGAAAACGGCGCCATAGGCCAGCCCGGCGAGCACCGCAACGACGGTCAGAAAGCGCAGCAAGCTCGGCATGGACCCATCTCGGACAGCAATCGAATGGCGCGGCATCGCGCAAGCCGACGCCGATCGCAACGAATATCTTCAATGACTACCACATCTTGCGCCGTGATAGGCAACAGCCTCTGGCAACTGCCTCCACCGGGGTAGTATAGATAGCCAAAGGCCGCCGGATGGGCGGCGCAATAGTACCCTGAACCCTGGAGCTCGACCGCTGACCGACAACGGAATGGCAGAAACCGCTTCCCGACCGAGCGCCGGGGCCTCCGTCGAGGCCGCCATCGTCGCCGCGCTCGGCGCGCGCGCCGTGGTGCTCGTCGGCATGATGGGCGCAGGCAAATCCACCGTCGGCCGGCGGCTGGCGGCGCGGCTGCAATTGCCGTTCCGCGATGCCGATAACGAAATCGAGGCGGCGCATGCCGGAATGACGATTCCGGAAATTTTCGCCACCCACGGCGAACCGTACTTCCGCGACGGCGAGGCTCGCGTGATCGCCCGCCTGCTGAACGACGGCGCCAGCGTGCTCGCCACCGGCGGCGGCGCCTTCATGCGCGAGGAAACCCGCCAGCGCATCCACGAACGCGCGGTCTCGATCTGGCTCAACGCCGATGCCGACGTCATCCTGCGCCGGGTGAAGCGGCGCGCCGACCGTCCGTTGCTGCAAACCGCCGATCCCGCCGCGACCATCGATCGCCTGATCGCGGAGCGCCACCCGGCTTACCAACTGGCCGACATCACCATCGCCTCGCGCGACGTGCCGCACGAGAAAATCGTCGACGAATGCGTTGCCGCGCTTCATCAGCGGCTTTGCAACGGCGATGCCGCGCCGACACATCCACAGGATTTCCTTTGATGACCGCACCGCTGAACAATTCCGGCCCGACCGTGGTCGAGGTCGCGCTCGGCGAACGCACTTATGACATCGTCATCGGCCGCGACCAGCTCGCCACGCTCGGCCACCGCATCGCGGCGCTGCGTCCCGGCGCGCGCACCGCCATCGTCACCGATCGCACGGTGGCGAAGCACTGGCTGGCGCAGGCCGAGCAATCGCTGGCGCAGGCGGGCATTAGCGCGTCAAGCATCGTCGTCGACGAAGGCGAAGGCTCGAAAACCTATGCTGGTTTCCAGCAGGTGTGCGAGGGCCTGATCGCGGCGAAGGTCGAGCGCAACGATCTTGTCATCGCGCTGGGCGGCGGCGTCGTCGGCGACCTCGCCGGTTTTGCCGCGGCAGCGGTGCGGCGCGGCGTCGATTTCGTGCAGGTACCGACGTCGCTGCTGGCGCAGGTCGATTCATCCGTTGGCGGCAAGACGGGCATCAATTCGCCGCAGGGCAAAAACCTGATCGGCGCGTTCCACCAACCCGTTCTGGTGGTCGCCGACACCGCGGTGCTCGACACGCTGTCGCCGCGCCAGTTCCGCGCCGGCTATGCCGAGGTCGCGAAGTACGGCGTGCTCGGCGACGCCGCGTTCTTCGCCTGGCTGGAAGCGCATCACGCCGATATCTTCGGCGGCGGCGCGGGACGCGAACACGCCATCGCGACGTCCTGCCGCGCCAAGGCGGCGATCGTCGCACGCGACGAGCGCGAGAACGGCGAGCGCGCGCTGCTCAATCTCGGCCACACCTTCGGTCACGCACTGGAAGCCGCCACCGGATTTTCCGACCGGCTGTTTCACGGCGAAGGCGTCTCGATCGGCATGGTGCTGGCGGCGCAACTGTCCGCGCAACTCGGCCTGATCGCCGCCGACGATGCGTTGCGGGTGCAACGGCACCTCTCAGACGTCGGGTTGCCGACCCGCCTGCAGGAGATCGCGGGATTTACGCAGGAAGGTCTCGCTGACGCCGATGCGCTGATGGCCCTGATGGCGCAGGACAAGAAAGTGAAGCGCGGGCGCCTCACCTTCATCCTGCTCAAGGCCATCGGGCAGGCCGTCATCACCAACGAGGTCGAGCCAGCGCTGGTGCGTGAATTTCTCGCGCACAAGCTTCATGGCGCGCGCCCGTAGCGGCGACGTCGTGGTGCAGACATCATGAATTCGGTCGTTATGAACGTTCTGATCGCCGCGCTGCTGCTCGCCGCCAACGCCTTTTTCGTCGCGGCCGAATTCGCGCTGGTCAAAAGCCGCGGCTACCGCGTCAAGACGATGGTGGAGCAGAACCGCTTCGGCGCCCGTCTCCTGCGCCACATCATGAGCAACATCGAGGCCTATCTCGCCTGTTGCCAGCTCGGCATCACCATGGCCTCGCTCGGCCTCGGCTGGGTCGGCGAGCCGACCGTCGCGGCCCTGCTGGCTCCGTTGCTGCTGCCGCTCGGCCTGCCAGAATCGTCGTTGCATTTTACCTCGTTTCTGACCGGCTTCCTGGTGTTCTCGTCGCTGCACATCGTGATCGGCGAGCAGGTGCCCAAGACGCTGGCAATCCGCAAACCTGAACCGGTGTCGCAGTGGATCGTCTATCCGCTCCACGTCTCCTACATCGTGTTCTATCCGCTCAACTGGCTGCTCAACTCCGCGTCGCGCGCCATTCTCCGTGCGCTCCGGGTCAAGGAAATATCGCAGCACGAGGTGCTCACCGGCGCGGAAATCGAAGGCCTGGTCGGCGAATCCGCCGAGTACGGCGGGATTGAAAGCGGCGAAGCGGAATACATTCAGAACGTTTTCCGTTTTGGCGATCTGACGGTTTGGGATGTCATGGTCCACCGCACCGCCATGGTCATGATCAATGCCGACCTGCCGCCCGAAGAACTGGTTCGCGAGGTTCTTGCCAGCGAATACACACGCATCCCGCTCTGGCGCGACAAGCCGGAGAACATCGTCGGCGTGCTACACGCCAAGGACCTGCTGCGCGCGATCCGCGCCTCGGAAGGCGAGACCTCGAAGATCGACGTCAGCGCCATCGCGCTGCCGCCGTGGTTCGTGCCGGAAATGCGTTCGGTGTCCGAGCAGCTCAAGGCGTTCCGCCGCCGCAAGACGCACTTCGCGCTGGTGGTCGACGAATACGGCGAAGTCGAAGGCATGGTGACGCTGGAAGACATTCTCGAGGAGATCGTCGGCGACATTTCCGACGAGCACGACGACGTGGTGGCCGGCGTGCGCGCCCAGCCCGACGGCTCCGTGGTGGTGGACGGCTCCGTGCCGATCCGCGACCTCAACCGCGCCATGGACTGGCACCTGCCGGACGAGGAAGCCACCACCGTCGCGGGACTGGTGATTCACGAAGCGCGATCGATTCCGGAGCGCGGCCAGAGCTTCACCTTCCACGGCTTCCGCTTCCGCGTGCTGCGCCGCGAACGCAACCGCATCACCGCGCTGCGGATCGGCCCGCTGCCGCCGGAGAACGCCAGCCCCGAGAAGCGGCGGCGGGCCGGAACCGCGTTCTAAAGAAGATCAGGGGCGCGCGTGAAAGCCTAGAGCGTTTTCGAGCGAAGTGGATACCGGTTCGCGTGAAGAAAACGCGTTAAATCAAAGTCAGAGGGTCCCGGTTCTGATTCCATCAGAACCGAAAAGACCCTCCCGTGCGGATGGTGAGATTCCCCGCGCATCGCCCCACCTCCGCCCCCTCCCGCAAGGGGGACGGGAGCAGGGATAGGCACTCCAAATTAAAATCAGGCGAACCTGCCGTGGCAGTGCTTGTACTTCTTGCCGGAACCGCAGGGACAATCCTCGTTGCGGCCGACCTTGCCCCAGGTCGCGGGATTGTTCGGATCGCGGCTGGCCTTGTCGGCATTGGCCGCCGGCGCCAGCGAGACGTTGGCGAACGCCATGTCGTCCTCGCCGGTGATCGGATTGGCCTTGTGGACTTCCATCGGCGGCAGCGGCTGCTGCTCCTCCGGCGGCACGATTTCGACGCGCATCAATTGCGCCGTCACCGCCTCGCGCAGGTGCGCGATCATCGCCTCGAACAGGCTGAAGGCTTCCGACTTGTATTCCTGCAGCGGATCGCGCTGGCCGTAGCCGCGCAGGCCGATCACCTGACGCAAGTGATCGAGCATAACCAGATGCTCGCGCCACAGATGGTCGAGCGTCTGCAGCAGAATGGTTTTCTCGACGTAGCGCATCACCTCGGGGCCCCACTGCGCCACCTTGGCCGCCATATGTTCGTCGACGCGGCTTTCGATGCGCGTCAGGATTTCCTCGTCGGCGATGCCCTCTTCCTTGGCCCAGTCCTCGACCGGCAGATCGAGATCGAGCACGCGCGTGACGTCCTCCTTGAGGCCGGCGACGTCCCACTGCTCGGCATAGACGTGCTCGGGAATATGCTTGGCGACGACGTCCTCGACAAAGGCGTGCCGCATGTCGGTGACGGTTTCGGCGACGCTCTCGTTCTTCATCAGGTCGACGCGCTGGTCGAAGATCACCTTGCGCTGATCGTTCTGCACGTCGTCGTACTTGAGCAGGTTCTTGCGGATGTCGAAGTTGCGGGCCTCGACCTTCTGCTGCGCCTTTTCCAGCGCCTTGTTGATCCACGGATGGATGATCGCCTCGCCGTCCTTGAGGCCGAGACGCGTCAACATCGATTCGAGCCGGTCGGAGCCGAAGATGCGCATCAGGTCGTCGTCGAGCGACAGGAAGAACTTCGAACGCCCGGGGTCGCCCTGACGGCCGGAACGGCCGCGCAACTGATTGTCGATGCGCCGCGATTCATGGCGTTCCGAGCCCATGATGTAGAGCCCGCCCGGTTTGGTGACGGTCTTGGCGGCGCGGCTGCCCTTGGCCGGCTCGACCTCGACGGTCTCGCTGGCGTTCAGCACGACATCGCGAAACTTCTCGATCTCGGCCTTGATGTCGGCGGTCCGCGTGGCCCTCTCCGCCTCGTCCTCGATGCCTTCGAGGGCTTTGGCGACGCGCATATCCACGGAGCCGCCGAGCTTGATGTCGGTGCCGCGGCCGGCCATGTTGGTGGCGATGGTGATCGCGCCCGGCACGCCGGCTTCGGCGACGATGTAGGCTTCCTGCTCGTGGAAGCGCGCGTTGAGCACCGCGAACAGCTTGGCCGGCTTGCCGTTGCGCGCCGCGGCGTAGAGCTTGTCCATCGCCTTGGGGTCGGCGAAATCGATCTGCTTGAAGCCGTGGTTCTTGAGGTAGTCCGCCAGCACTTCCGACTTCTCGATCGAGGCGGTGCCGACCAGCACCGGCTGCATCCGCGCATTGGCGCGCTCGATCTCGGCGAGGATCGCGGCGTATTTCTCGTTCTGGGTCCGATAGACCTCGTCGTCCTCGTCGAGACGCGCGATCGGCAGGTTGGTCGGAATCTCGACCACTTCGAGCTTGTAGATGTCGAACAGTTCGTCGGCTTCGGTCGCCGCCGTGCCGGTCATGCCCGACAGCTTCTCGTACATCCGGAAATAGTTCTGGAACGTGATCGAGGCCAGCGTCTGGTTTTCCGGCTGGACGGTGACGTGCTCCTTGGCCTCCAGCGCCTGGTGCAGGCCCTCGGAATAACGGCGGCCCGGCATCATGCGGCCCGTGAACTCGTCGATGATGACAACCTCGTCGCCGCGCACGATGTAATCCTTGTCGCGCGTGAACAGCGTGTGGGCGCGCAGCGCCTGATTGATGTGATGCACCACCGAGACGTTCTCGACGTCGTAGAGCGATTCGCCCTTGAGCTGATCGGCGTCGCGCAGCAGCGTCTCGATCTTCTCCATGCCCGCCTCGGTCAGCGCGACGGTGCGCTGCTTCTCGTCGACTTCATAGTCCGACTTGTCGAGATGCGGGATGAAGGTGTCGATGGTGTTGTAGAACTCCGAACGGTCGTCGAGCGGTCCGGAAATAATCAGCGGCGTGCGCGCCTCGTCGATCAGGATCGAGTCGACCTCGTCGACGATGGAGTAGAAGTGCTCGCGCTGGACCATGTCCTCCAGACGGTACTTCATGTTGTCGCGCAGGTAATCGAAGCCGTATTCGTTGTTGGTGCCGTAAGTGATGTCGCAGGCGTAGGCGGCCTTGCGCTGCTCGTCGTCGAGGCCATGGACGATAACGCCGGTGGTCAGCCCCAGAAAACTGTAGATCTGCGCCATCCAGGCCGAGTCACGGCTGGCCAGGTAATCGTTCACCGTGACGACATGGACGCCCTTGCCGGCGAGCGCGTTGAGGTAGACCGCCAGCGTCGCCACCAGCGTCTTGCCTTCGCCGGTCTTCATCTCGGCGATGTCGCCCTCGTGGAGCACCATGCCGCCGATCAGCTGCACATCGAAATGGCGCTGGCCGAGCACGCGCTTGGCGGCCTCGCGCACGGTGGCGAAGGCGGGCACCAGGATGTCGTCGAGCGACTTGCCGGATTCGAGTTGCTGGCGGAATTCGCCGGTGCGCGCCTTGAGCTGCTCATCGCTCAGCGCGGCGACTTCCGGCTCCAGCGCATTGATGGCATTGACCCGCGATTGATAGGCTTTGACCCGGCGGTCGTTGGGGGAACCGAAAAATTTGCGGGCGAGCGCGCCGATCATACCAAATTCCTGTCCATGAAGTTCGGCGTTGCAGCCTTGAGGTCACTCAACTCGGGAACGCTTACGGATGCGGTTTAATCAATTGCGACCGTGCCATGCCGCCCACCACCCCATCGCGTCTATCAACTCGCCGTGACGCGGCGCCACCGCCATCGCTTGCGGCACGCCGTCGCGCCGCCTGCGACCGACCTGCAAAAAGCGCCTAATCATGGCGGATTTACCGACGAGACACACCCGGCGTGGCGGCTGCCGTGATCCGGTGTGGGACAGATATGGCCCGTCCCGAGCCTTGTCAACGCGCGGGACCGCGGAAAACCGGCGGAAAACGTGACTTCGAATTCATGATTTTGACAGAGTTTTCGCGTTGCCAAGGCGGAAAGATTGGGCGAGTGTCCGCCGCCTCCGATACCCCTCGCGGAAAACAAGGAATTTCCATGACTGCTTCATTGCGCCCATCCAAATCGAGCCTGCGCCGCCACCTCGCGTTGTCGGCGGCAAGCTGCCTCGCGCTCGCGCTGCTGGCAGGATCGCCGGCGCGCGCCGACGACGCCAATCCGGTGCTGGCCAAGGTCAATGGCGCGGAAATCCACCAGAGCGACGTCACTCTGGCGGAAGAGGAACTGGGACCGAGCCTGGCGCAGATGGACCCGGCCACCAAGAAAGAGAACGTGCTGGCCTTCCTGATCGATATGAAGATCGTCGCCAAGGCCGCCGAGGAAAAGAAGATCGCCGACCAGCCCGACTTCAAGAAGAAACTCGATTTCGCCCGCAACCGCCTCCTGATGGACAATCTGTTGGCAGCCGAGGGCAAGGCGGCGCTGACCGACGACGCCATGAAGAAGGTCTATGACGACGCCGCCAAGCAGATCACCGGCGAGCAGGAAGTTCATGCCCGCCATATCCTGGTGCCGACCGAGGAAGAAGCCAAGGCGATCAAGGCCGAACTCGACAAGGGCGCCGATTTCGCCAAGCTCGCCAAGGAAAAGTCGAAGGACCCGGGCGCGTCCGACGGCGGCGATCTCGGCTTCTTCACCAAGGAACAGATGGTGCCGGAATTCTCCAAGGTCGCGTTCGAACTGGAGCCGGGCAAGATTTCCGATCCGGTGAAGTCGCAGTTCGGCTGGCACATCATCAAGGTCGAGGAAAAGCGCAACCGCAAGGCCCCGGAATTCGACCAGGTCAAGCCGCAGATCGAGCAGTACGTCACCCGCAAGGCGCAGTCGGACTACGTCGCCAAGCTGCGCGAAACCGCCAAGGTCGAGCGCATGGACAAGCCGGCCGCGCCGGCCGTCCCGGCTCCCGCGACCCCGGCGACACCGCCCGCGAAGAAGTAAATCGACTTCGCGCACCGACTCCCGTAGTTTGACGTCATGCCCGGGCTCGTCCCGGGCATCCACGTCTTATGATCTTCATCAGCGAACCGCTAAGACGTGGATGGCCGGAATAAATCCGGCCATGACGATTGAAACGCCTCGCTGACCAAGGTCGCCGCATGTCCACCGCCGTCTCCCCCCTCGCCCCGAAACACGTCCCAGAACTACCGCCGCTCGACGGCGTCCGCCTTGCCACCGCCGCGGCCGGCATCCGCTACAAGGGCCGTACCGACGTGCTGCTGGCGCTGCTCGATCCCGGCACCACGGTCGCCGGCGTCTTCACCACCTCGAAGTGCCCGTCCGCGCCGGTCGAATGGTGCCGCGACAAACTCAAGGGCGGAAAAGCCCGCGCGCTGGTGGTCAATTCCGGCAACGCCAACGCCTTCACCGGCAAGACCGGCCGCGCCGCGACCGCGCTGACCGCGAAGATCGCGGCCAAGGCGATCGGCTGCAAACCCGACGACATCTTCCTCGCCTCGACCGGCGTGATCGGCGAACCGCTCGACGCCAGCAAGTTCAACGGCGTGCTCGACATGCTCGCCCACGACGCCGCGCCGGACGGCTGGCACGACGCCGCGAAAGCCATCATGACCACCGACACCTTCTTCAAGGTGGCGACCGCGACGGTGAAACTCGGCAAGGCGAAAGTGACGATCAACGGCATGGCCAAGGGCGCCGGCATGATCGCGCCGGACATGGCGACGATGCTGTCGTTCGTGTTCACCGACGCGCCGCTGTCGGCCGGCGTGTTGCAGGCGCTGCTGAAAAGCGGCGTCGAGGACACCTTCAACGCCGTCACCATCGACGGCGACACCTCGACCTCGGACACGCTGCTGGCATTCGCCACCGGCGCCGCCAAGGACGCGCCGAAAATCTCGCGCGCCAGCGATCCGCGCCTCAAGGCGTTCGTCAAAGCCTTCCGCGCCGTGCTGTCCGACCTCGCCGAACAGGTGGCGCGCGACGGCGAAGGCGCGCGCAAGCTGGTGGAAATCATCGTCGAGGGTGCGACCTCGAAGAAATCGGCGCGCCGCATCGCGATGTCGATCGCCAATTCGCCGCTGGTCAAAACCGCGATCGCCGGCGAGGACGCCAACTGGGGCCGCGTGGTGATGGCGGTCGGCAAGGCCGGCGAGCCCGCCGACCGCGACAGGCTGTCGATCTCGTTCAACGGCATCCGCGTGGCCAAATCCGGCGCGCGCGACCCGTCCTATGACGAGGCCGAGGTGTCGGCGGCGATGAAGAACCCGAAAATCCAGATCAAGGTGGCGCTCGGCCTCGGCAAAGGCCGCGACCGCGTGCTGACCTGTGATCTCACCAAAGAGTATGTCGCCATCAACGGCGATTACCGGTCGTGAGCCGGACCCCGTCCATCGGGCGGCGCTCTGCGCCGGCCCGTCGGCGGGGACAACGCCCGAACGATCCGGCTCCGGCGTGCCGTCCCGCATCCGGGATACGCAAAGCCGCGTCGAAGGCGCTATGCTGCGACTCCTGCTTCATCCAGCAACCCTTGGTGCCCCATGCTGCGGATCACGCGCGACATCGCGCTTCATGAGGACGATATCGAGATCGGCTTCGTCCGCGCCTCCGGGCCGGGCGGGCAGAACGTCAACAAGCTCGCCACCGCCGCGCAACTGCGCTTCGACACCACACGGCTCACGCTCGCGCCCGATACCCGCGCGCGGCTGGCGCGGATCGCCGGGCAGCGGATGACCAAGGACGGCGTCATCGTGATCCACGCGCAGCGTTTCCGCACCCAGGACCGCAACCGCGCCGATGCCATCGACCGGTTGATCGAGATGCTGCGCGAGGCTTCCGTGCGGCCGACGCCGCGCCGCGCCACAAGGCCGACGCTCGGCTCGAAACTGCGCCGCCTCGACGGCAAGAAGCGCCGCAGCGACGTCAAGGCGAAGCGCGGGCGGTCGGGGTATGACGATTGAGGCTTTTGCCCTCCTCCTCGCGCGCAAGCGAGATAACATCCGTAGCGACAAACAGACTTTCCTTCGTCATGGCCGGGCATAGCCGTTCAAAGAACGGCGTCGCTTCGCTCGCCTATGTCCCGGCCATCCACGTTCTTCATGCTGAATCTCCGTAAGGACGTGGATGGCCGGAATAAATCCGGCCATGACGGCGGAGAGGTTCCCGCCCGAGCTGAGTCGGCGAGGGCTTCGCCCGCGTGGGCGCGGCACCGCGCAATCAACCCGGGACATCCGGCTTTCCACCCATGCATTTGCCGCCGTCAGCGCTTAAGTTAGGCGCTCCCATCCGAATCGACCGGAACCCCGCCCGCGATGCCCGTCCGCCAATTGCCAGAGACCATCGTCAACCGCATCGCCGCCGGCGAGGTGGTGGAGCGGCCGGCCAGCGTGGTCAAGGAACTGGTGGAGAACGCGCTCGATGCCGGCGCCACCCGGATCGATGTGTTCACCGACGGCGGCGGCCGCCGGCGCATCGGCATCACCGACAACGGCGGCGGCATGACCCATGCCGACCTCGCGCTGGCGGTGGACCGTCACGCCACTTCGAAACTCGATGACGAAGACCTGCTCAACATCCGCACGCTGGGGTTTCGCGGCGAGGCGCTGCCCTCGATCGGCGCGGTGGCGCGGCTGACCATCACCACTCGCCACGCCGGCGAACCGCACGCGTGGTCGCTGGCGGTCGAAGGCGGGGCCAAATCGCCGATCGTCCCCGCCGCGCTGCAGCAGGGCACCCGGGTCGAGGTCGCGGACCTGTTTTACGCCACGCCGGCACGGCTGAAATTCCTCAAGACCGACCGCACCGAAGCTGAAGCCATTCGCGACGTGGTGCGGCGGCTGGCGATGGCGCGGCCCGACGTCGCCTTCACGCTGGCGGGCGAGGAGCGCGCACCGGTGACATGGGCCGCGGCGCTGCCCGGCGCGCCGGGCCTGCTGGCGCGGCTTGGCGATATCCTCGGCGCGGATTTCCGCGCCGCCGCGATGGCGGTCGGCAGCGAGCGCGACGGCGTTCGCGTCGAAGGCTTTGCCGCCAGCCCCTCGCTGACGCGCGCCAATGCGCTCGGGCAATATCTGTTCGTCAACGGCCGCCCGGTGCGCGACAAGCTGATCATCGGCGCGGTGCGCGCGGCCTATTCCGATTACCTGCCGCGCGACCGCCATCCGGTGGTGGCGCTGTTCGTGACGCTCGATCCCGAAGGTGTCGATGCCAACGTGCATCCGGCGAAAACCGAAGTGCGTTTCCGCAACGCCGGGCTGGTGCGCGCACTGATCGTGCACGCGCTCAAGGACGGACTCGCACGCGAGGGCCAGCGTACCGCCGCCAACAGCGACGGCGCGGTGGTCTCGGCCTTCCGCCCGGCGTTTTCGCCGCGACCGGCCAACTGGGACTGGCGGCGTTCGCCCGCCTCGCCGTCGCCCGTGTTCGCCTATAATGGTGCGTCAACGGAATTCGCCGAACGCGACCAATCCGGCCTCGATGTCGGCGCGCCCTCCGCCGACGTGCGTTTCGACGCGACGCCTTTGCCGCCCGATCTGCTCGACCGGCCGCTCGGCGCCGCGCGCACGCAAATCCACGAGAACTACATCGTCGCGCAGACCCGCGACGGCCTGATCGTGGTCGATCAACATGCGGCGCACGAGCGCATCGTCTACGAACGATTGAAAGCATCGCTTGCGGCCAACGGCGTGCAGCGGCAGATGCTGCTGATCCCGGAAATCGTCGAACTCGATGAAGCCGCCGTCGAGAAGCTGGTGGCGCGCGCCGATGAACTCGGCAAATTCGGTCTTGCCATTGAGTCCTTCGGCCCCGGCGCGGTGGCGGTGCGCGAGACGCCGTCGCTGCTCGGCAAGACCAACGCCGCCGCTTTGTTACGCGATCTCGCAGAGCACATGGCGGAATGGGACGAGGCGCTGCCGCTGGAGCGGCGGCTGTTGCATGTCGCCGCCACCATGGCGTGTCACGGCTCGGTGCGGTCCGGCCGCATCCTCAAGCCGGAGGAAATGAACGCGCTGCTGCGCGAAATGGAAGCGACGCCGAATTCCGGCCAGTGCAACCATGGCCGCCCGACCTATGTCGAACTCAAGCTCGCCGATATCGAGAAGCTGTTCGGGCGGAGGTAGCGGCTGCGATGGCGTTGAATTCGTGTGACGAGCCGAAAATCCTCTCAGCCGTCATGGCCGGATTTATTCCGGCCATCCACGTCCTTACTGAAAGTCCGCGAGCAAGACGTGGATGGCCGGGACATAGGCGAGCGAAGCGACGCCGTTCTTTGAACGGCTATGCCCGGCCATGACAAAGACAATCACACCGCGCGATCGACCATCACCTCGATCAGCTTGGTGCCGGGCCGTGCGAAGGCATCCGTCAACGTCGGCTGCAACTCGCGCGGATCGGTGATGCGCAGCGCTTCGAGTCCGAGCGATCTGCCGAGACCGACGAAATCCACCGCCGGATCGGCGAAATCCATTCCGACGTAGTGGTCGTCCTTGTGGAACGCCAAAAGGCGCTGCTTGATGATGCGATAGCCACCGTTGTTGACGATCACGACGTTGAGCGGAAGCTTGCTGTGCGCCGCGGTCCACAACGCCTGGATCGAATACATCGCGCTGCCGTCGCCCGAATAGCACACCACCGGCCGATCCGGATTGGCGAGGCTGACGCCGACCGACGCCGGCACGCCCCAGCCGATGCCGCCCGACGCCAGCGCGTGGTAATCGTAGCGATCGCGATGCGCGCGCAGCGCCGGCATGTAACGCGACGAGGTCAGCGCCTCGTCGACCAGAATGGCGTTGGCCGGCATCGCATCGACGACCTGCAACGCCAGCCAGTCCGGATCGATCGGGGTGCGGTCGCCGCGCGCCGTGATCTCCGTGACGAGTTGCGCGCGGCGCGCCGTCCAGTTTTTTGACGCCAGCGCCGCGATGCCGGTCCTCGCCCGTGATGCCAGTGCGTCGCCGCCGGCGGCGGCAAGCGCCGGGGTCAACGCGCGAAGCGTCTCGCGCACATCGGCCTTGAGCGCGATCTCCACCGGATAGTTCTTGGCGATATCCCAATCCACCAGCCCGACCTGCACGATCGGCATGCCGGCGGGCAACGGTTCGACCTCGCTGTGCACCGACATGCGCAGCGGATCGGCGCCCAGCACGATCAGCAGATCATGCGCGGCGAGAATGTCGCGCACCTGGGTCTGCACCCGCGACAGCGCGCCCATGAAACAGGGATGTTCGGAGTGGAAGTGCGAGCCGTAAGGCGCGGATTGCTGATAGACCGGTGCACCGAGCGCGCTGGCGAAGGCGGCGGCTTCCTGCAACGCATCGCTCTTCACGATTTCATCGCCGACGATGACGACGGGCCGTTCCGCCTTGATGAGGCGCTGCGCCAGCGCCCGCAAGGCTTCGTCCGTCGGCCGCACCCGTGTATCGACGCGCGTCGAATGCCCGAGTTCGATGCCGGCTTCGGCGTTGAGGATGTCGCCGGGCAGCGAGATGAACACCGGCCCGGTCGGCGGCGTGGTGGCGATCTTGGCGGCGCGCCGCACGATGCGCGGCAGATCTTCCAGCCGCGTCACCTCGACGGCCCATTTCACCAGCGGCTCGGCCATCCGCACCAGCGGCCCGTAGAGCAACGGCTCCATCAGGCCGTGGCCCTGCTCCTGTTGCCCGGCGGTGAGGATCATCGGCGTGCCGGTGAACCGCGCGTTGTAAAGCGAGCCCATGGCGTTGCCGAGCCCCGGCGCGACGTGGACGTTGCACGCCACCAGTCGCCCCGAGGCACGGCTGAAACCGTCGGCGATGGCCACCACCAGGCTTTCCTGCATCGCCATCACATAAGTGAGATCGGGATGGTCCTTGAGCGCGTGCATGATCGGCAGTTCGGTGGTGCCGGGATTGCCGAACAGATGGGTGATCCCCTCTTCCTTGAGCAAGGCAAGGAAAGCGGAACGGCCGGTGATGCGATTCATGAGGGTCTCCGGGAGACGGCGCAGTGGCACCGTACCGGACCCATCATGGCCGATCCGGTTTCGCCCGGGCAACCGGGCGGGCTCATGGCTGGGTTGCAGATGCGATGACGTCATCCTGAGGTGCGCGCTCTTGCGCGCCTCGAAGGATCGCTGTCGCCCTTCGAGGCTCGGGCTGCGCCCTCGCGCCTCAGGGTGACGGCGCGTGGGCACCTGCCAAGTCTGATCTGCCATGCTTTAAAGATATATTTATAATATTGCTTTTAAGGAGTTCGCGGCGTAGGATCGCTGCCGTATCACGATGAGGAGAAAAGCCATGTCAAGTCCCTCTTCGATTGGCGAAACACTCGCACGGCCATTCCTTTTTCCCGGCACATTCGCTTGCAATGCGCTCGGGCTGCCGCAATCCGAATACAGCGATCTGGTCCGCATGCTGGTCAATTCGCTGGTATGGACCGTACTCGGCGTCATCATTGTTGCCTTGGTGGTGTGACGATGCCGCGAACGACGCTACGCCTTTTGCTCGATAGATGTGTCCGGTACTGCCTCCACTACCCTCATATCGTGCTTCATAAATTGGGCGCCGTGCTGTTGCCGCCGCCCTTTGGCGACCATGCGGCAACCGCGAAAGTCGCCGTCAAGGTCCGCACGCCGCACCATCGGCAATAAAACGGGACCCATGGTTGAATCGTGCCGCGGATCGGCGGCACGTGGCGGCAGCGCTGCGACTGACCGCACAGTTTTGAACGAGCATGATCTTTCCTCAGGGCCGATCCGGGCCTTGCGGCGTCATGCTCCAGCAGGAGAGCCGCGATGACGTTTGTCGTCACCGAGAATTGTATCAAATGCAAGTATATGGACTGCGTCGAGGTCTGCCCGGTGGACTGCTTCTACGAGGGCGACAACATGCTGGTGATTCACCCCGACGAGTGCATCGATTGCGGCGTCTGCGAGCCGGAGTGTCCGGCGGAAGCCATTCTGCCCGACAGCACGCCGGGGCTGGAAAGCTGGCTGCAGCTTAACGCCGAATATGCGCCGCAATGGCCCAACATCACCCAGAAGCGCGATCCGCCGCCCGACGCCAAGGCGTTCGACGGCGTCAAGGACAAGCTCAAGCAGTTCTTCTCACCGAAGCCGGGCCAAGGCGATTGATAACTCGTCATGGCCGGGCTTGTCCCGGCCATCCACGTCTTTCACGTTGATCGGACCTAAGACGTGGATGGCCGAAATAAATCCGGCCATGACGACCGAGGGGTCCTGGCCCAATCGGACAATGCCCTAACATTCCCCGGCAAATTGTGGCATAGGCGATGATCCCTTCATCGCACGCCGAGCCGACATGCCCGCACCGAAACCTCCCGCGTTTGAAACCCTCAGCCTGTACGCCGGCCAGCATCCCGACCCGGTAACCGGATCGCGCGCGGTTCCGATCTACCAGACCACGTCCTTCATGTTTCAGGACGCCGACCACGCGGCGGCATTGTTCAATCTCGAACGTCCGGGCCACATCTACACGCGGATTTCAAACCCGACGGTCTCGGTGCTCGAGGAACGGGTCGCGGCGCTTGAAGGCGGCGTCGGCGCGGTCTGCACCGCCAGCGGCATGGCGGCGCTGCATCTTTCCATCGCCACGCTGGTCAGCGCCGGCGAGCATATCGTGGCGTCGTCCTCGCTCTACGGCGGCTCGATCAACATCCTGACCCACACGCTGCCGCGCTTCGGCATTACCACCACCTTCGTCAATCCGCGCGACCACGATGGCTTCCGCGCCGCCATTCAGGACAACACCCGCCTCGTGATCGGCGAGACCATCGGCAATCCCGGCATGGAGGTGCTGGACATTCCGAAGGTGGCGCAGATCGCCCACGACGCCAAAATCCCGCTGCTGGTCGACAACACCTTCGCCACGCCGTATCTGAGCCGGCCGATCGAACTCGGCGCCGACATCGTGATGAACTCGGCGACCAAGTGGCTTGGCGGTCACGGCATCGCCATCGGCGGCGTCATCGTTGACGGTGGCCACTTCAACTGGCGCGCCTCGGGCAAATTCCCGGGGCTGACCGAACCCTATGCCGGCTACCACGGCATCGTGTTCGACGAGCAGTTCGGCCCGATCGCCTTCATGATGCGGGCGCGCACCGAGGGCCTGCGCGATTTCGGCGCGTGTCTGTCGCCCACCAACGCCTTCCAGATCCTGCAGGGCATCGAGACGCTCGGGCCGCGCATGGACCGCCACCTGCAGAACACCCACGCGGTGCTCGACTTCCTCACCGCCAGCAAGGCGGTGGACTGGGTGCTGCATCCCTCGCTGCAAAGCCATCCCGATTACGAACTGGCGAAGACGCTGTTGCCGAAAGGCGCGGGCTCGATCATCTCGTTCGGCATCAAGGGCGGCCGCGCCGCCGGCAAGAAATTCCTCGAGTCGCTGCGCATGGTCAGCCATCTCGCCAATGTCGGCGACGCCAAGACGCTGGTGATCCATCCCGGCAGCACCACGCATCAGCAGATGGACGCCGAACAACTCAAGGCGTCCGGCATCGGCGAGGAAATGGTGCGGCTGTCGGTCGGCATCGAGGCGGCGCAGGACATCCTCGACGATCTCGGCCAGGCGCTCCGCGCGTCGCAGAAGGTTTGAACCATGCAGCTCAAGGTCAACGGGATCGATACCTTCATCGCCTGCGGCGGACGCGACTTCGACGCGGCGCTGCCGACCGTCGTCATGCTGCACGGCGCGGGTTTCGACTCATCGACGTGGTCGCTGCACAGCCGCTGGTTCGCGCATCACGGCTATAACCTGCTGGCGCCCGACCTGCCGGGCCACGGCCATTCCGCGGGCTCGCCGCTCACGTCGATCGCTGAATTAGCTGATTGGACTGCGACGCTGATCGCCGCCGCCGGCGCGAAGGACGCATGGCTGATCGGCCATTCGATGGGCTCGCTGATTGCGCTGGAAACCGCGGCGCGGCATCCCGACAGGGTGACGAAGCTCAGCCTGCTCGGCACCTCGGCGGCGATGGCGGTCGGCCCCGAACTTCTGCAAAACGCCAAGGACAACGACCAGGGCGCCATCGACATGGTGTCGATCTGGGGCCTCGGCTTCCACGCCGAACTCGGCGGCTGTCAGCTACCCGGCCTGTGGATGCATGGCGGGGCGCAGCGCGTGCTGAAGAACACCGCGCGCGACGTGCTGTACGCGGACCTCAACGCCTGCAACAGCTATCAGAATGCAACGGCCGCCGCCGCGCAGGTGAAAGTGCCGGTGACGTTGATCCTCGGCGAACGCGACATGATGACACCACAGAAATCCGGCAAGGCGCTCGCCGCCGCACTGCCTCACGCCCGCACCGTGGTGCTGCCCGGCGCGGGTCACATGATGATGCTGGAGCAGCCGGAAGAAACGCTGGCCGCGCTGCGGGGGTAAGGCTGCCGACGTCAGCGGGATGGCGTCACACACACCAACGCACCGAAACGTCGTCATGGCCGGGCTTGTCCCGGCCATCCACGTCTTCGTACTGAAGCATTACCAAGGCGAGACCGCGCCCTGTGGGCCGTCAATGCAAGCGAAGCGAAGAAAGCTACAAAGCAAGGATTGGATTGCTTCGTCTCTAGCGCTCCTCGCAATGGCGGAAGGGCCTAAAGACGTGGATGGCCGGGACAAGCCCGGCCATGACGCGTTGAAATGTTAGCGTTGGAACTTCACGTCAGCAATGCGGGCACTGTCGCTCTCGCCTCACACCTTCAGCGTGTCGCCACCCTTGAGGTGCAGGATTTCGCGCGCTTCATCGGGTGAGGCCACTTCGAGGCCCAGCCCCTCGATGATCTTGCGCACCGCGCGAACCTGCTCGGCGTTCGACTCGGCGAGCCGCCCCGGGCCGCCCCACAGCGAGTCTTCAAGGCCGACGCGGACGTTGCCGCCCATCGCCGCCGCCATCGCCGCGATCGGGAGTTGATTGCGGCCGGCGCCGAGCACCGACCAGCGATACTTGTCACCGAACAGCCGGTCGGCAGTGCGCTTCATGTGCAGCACTTCATCCGGATGCGCGCCGATGCCGCCCTGCAGGCCGAACACCGTCTGCACGAACAGCGGCGGCTTCACCAGCCCTTCCATCAGAAAGTAATTGAGGTTGTGCAGATGCGCGGTGTCGTAGCATTCGAACTCGAACCGCGTGCCGGATTCCGACAGCGTGCGCAGCACGAATTCGATATCCTTGAAGGTGTTGCGAAACACGATGTCCTTGTTCTCGAGGTGCTTGCGCTCCCACTCGTGCTTGAAATCCTTGAAGCGGCCGAGCATGCCGAACAGGCCGAAATTCATCGACCCCATGTTGAGCGAAGCAACCTCCGGCTGATAGACGGCGGCCGGGCGCACCCGCTCCTCCACCATCATGGTGGGCGAGCCGCCGGTGGTGAGGTTCACCACGCAGTTGGAGCGCTGCTTGATGATCTTGAGAAACGGCGCGAAGGCTTCCGGCGATTGATCCGGCTGGCCGGTCTGCGGATTGCGCGCATGCAGATGGACGATGGCGGCGCCCGCTTCCGCCGCGCCGATAGCGGCATCGGCAATCTCCTGCGGCGTCACCGGCAGCGCTTTCGACATCGACGGCGTGTGGATCGCGCCGGTCACAGCGCAGGTGATGATGACTTTACGACTCATGGCTTTCAGCTTTCCTGCTTCATCATGAAATGGGTGATCAGCAAACGTCGGCTTAGGCTTTGTCGGCGGCCTGCTGCTTCTTGTGCGCGGCCAGCGCCGCGAGGCGTTCGTTGCGCCGTTGCGTCAGCGTGGCGAGGCGTTCGGGCGTCGGCGCATGCGGCCATGCCGCGATCACGCGATCCGCATTCGGGCTTTGATAAACGTCGGAACCGGCCGCGTTGGCAGCCAGCTCCTTGTAGAAGCCGGTGTAGCGCGCGCAGTAGTCGGGAATGCCGCCGGGCGCGTTGAGTTCGATGGTCTCCAGCGGGCCAAGGAACGACCAGCGCAGTCCGAGCCCGTCCTTCACCGTGTGATCGAGATCTTCCGCCGAGATGTAGCCTTCGCCGACCAGACGAAACGCCTCCGCCAGCAGCGCGCCTTGCAAACGATTGAGCACGAAGCCGGTGATCTCGCGATTGATGACGACCGGCACCTGACCGATGCCGCGATAGACCTCGCGGGCGCGGGCGATGGTCTCGGGCGATGTCCACGGCGCGCCGCACAATTCCACCAGCGGCACCAGATGCGGCGGATTGACCGGATGCCCGACAAGGCAGCGCGCGCGGCCCGGCAGATTTTCCGTAAAGCGGGAGGCGACGATCGCGGAGGTGGACGACGCGAGGATCGCGTCGCGCGGCGCGAGACGGTCGAGCTCCCTGAAGATCGCGATCTTGTCCTCGACCTTCTCCGGCCCGTTCTCCTGCACGAAGGCGACGCCAGTCACGGCATCGGCAAGATCGGCGGCGACCGTCAGCCGCTTCGCCGCGGCCTCGGGATCGTCGCACAGCCCATGCCGGGCCAGCGCGCGCAACTCATCGGCAATCCGTTGCGGCGCCGCCGCGAGCGTCGGGCCATGCGGATCGGTGAGACGAACGTTCCAGCCGGCGCGCGCGAAAATCGCCGCCCAGGCACAGCCGATCAAACCGGTGCCGACGACCGCCACGCTTTGTTGATTTGTCATGCTGCATTTCTTTCCGACGATGATCGACGATAGCGACCGCGATTTCCTTGCGCAAGCACGGCAGCACGGTATGCTATCGCATCGATGCGCCGCAGGCGCTCACCTCACGCAACGCTTCCCATGTTGACTCGGGAATCGATGCGGACCCCAAAGGCGTGTTCGGATGAATCTCGACATCAAGGGTTTGCGCGTGCTGGTCACCGCCGGCGCCAACGGCATCGGCCTGGCCATCGCGCGTGCTTTCGCCGGCGAAGGCGCGCGCGTTCATCTCTGCGATGTCGACGACACCGCGCTGAACGCATTGCGCCAATCCGATCCGGCGCTGACGTCGAGCCGCTGCGACGTGTCCGACCGCGCCGCGGTGGCGGCACTGTTCGAGGATGCAACGCGCGTGCTGGGCGGACTCGATGTGCTGGTCAACAACGCCGGCATCGCAGGACCTACCGCCAAGGTCGAGGAGATGCATCCGGACGATTGGGATCGCTGCCTCAACATCTGCCTGACCGGACAATTCAACTGCACGCGGCTGGCGGTGCCGCTGCTGCGACAAAGCAAAAATGCCTCGATCGTCAACATCTCGTCGGCGGCCGGACGCCTCGGCTTCGCGATGCGCACGCCCTATGCGGCGGCGAAATGGGGCGTGATCGGTTTCACCAAATCGCTGTCGATCGAACTCGGGCCGGACAACATCCGCGTCAACGCCATCCTGCCCGGTCTCGTCGCCGGCGACCGGCAACGCCGCGTGCTGGAAGCCAAGGCGCAACAGCGCGGCATTTCCTACGCCGAGATGGAGAGGACCGCGTTCTCCTACACCTCGATCAAGGACTACGTGACGCCGCAACAACTCGCCGACCAGATCCTGTTCATGTGCAGCCCGCGCGGCCGCACGATTTCGGGACAGGCGATTTCGATCTGCGGCGATACCCAGATGCTGGGATAGCGCGGGATGAGGAACCAATGAAGCTTACTCTCGTCGTCGCCTGCGCGCTGATCGACACCGATAACCGCGTGCTGATCGCGCAGCGGCCGGAAGGCAAGCAACTCGCCGGCTTATGGGAATTTCCCGGCGGCAAGCTGGAGCCGGGCGAACGGCCGGAAGCCGCGCTGATCCGCGAACTGCGCGAGGAGCTTGGCATCGTCACGCAGGAGACCTGCCTCGCGCCGCTGACCTTCGCCAGCCACGCCTATGAGTCATTCCATCTGCTGATGCCGCTCTATATCTGCCGGCGCTGGGAAGGCGCCGTGGCGTCGAGGGAAGGTCAGGCGCTCAAATGGGTGCGCGCCAACAAGCTGCGCGACTACCCGATGCCGCCGGCCGACATTCCACTGATTCCGCACCTGATCGATTTGCTGATGTGAGACGCTCGTCACCCCGAGGTGCGAGCGCAACGAGCCTCGAAGAGCAACGACCGGTTCCGGCAACCATCCTTCGCGGCGCGCAAGAATGCGCGCCTCAGGATGACGCATCAAATGTGGACCCGCTTCATCACTTGGGGCGCCGCTTCACCGCGTCTTCCAGACGGAACTTCGCCGATCCCGGCCGTAGCGGCTTGGGCTGGCTCGGGTCGGGCGCCCAGCCCAATAGCCAGATGACGTCGAAAGTGGCGCGGATGCGACCGTCTTCATCGGCAAAACGTTCGCTGTAGATCTGCGCCATTCGCAACAGCGTCGCCCGCCGCGCAGGCAGCTTGCGCCGCTCGACCAGCACATTGGTCGCGCCCATGCGCCGCAGGTCCTGCATCAGCGCGAACGCATTGTCGTAACGCACGGTGATCCGCTCGAAGTCGGTCACAGGCAGCGCGAAACCGGCCCGCTGCAACAGGCCGCCGGCATCGCGCAGATCGGCGAACGGCGAGACGTGCGGCGACGCGCCGCCCTCGATCTCGGCTTCGGCGGCGGCAAAGGATTGCCGCAGTTCGGTCAGCGTGTCGCCGCCGATCATCGCCGCCAGCAGCAAGCCGTCCGGCTTGAGCGCACGGCGCAATTGCGACAGCACGCCGGGCAGATCGTTGACGAACTGCAACGCCAGCGCCGAAACCGCCAGATCGATCGACTGCGGTTCGAGCGGCAGCGGATCGCTGTCGCACGGCGGCACCGCGAGCGGCGACATCGCGGCGATGCGTTCACCCAAAGCATGGCAAAGCCGCTCGCCGGGGGTATCGAGATCGATGCCGCGGGTGAACGTACGGTTGACCGCGGCGAGGCGCTCCACGGCGTCGTCCACCACCCGCTCGAGCAGGAACGTCGCGCCACCCAGCCGCTCGGCACGCCGTTGCCGCGCGCGCAGCAGGGTGCGATCGAACAGAACGGGGGCGGGACTCGAAGGTGGTGGCGGCATCGACATGGCGGCGTGGTACGCCCAACCTGTAGCGCTGGCAACCGCCGCGCGTTCCGGTGCTTGAGCCGTTGCCGGCGCGGCGCTAGCCTCGCGGGATGGAGGCTGAAGCAACCCCATCGCGGGCCCGGGAAACCGCCGCCGCCAATCGCCTGCAAGGCGCATGGCAGGCCTGCGTCCGTTTCGGCACGGCGGCGGCACGCATCGCGCTCGACGTCGCATTGCCGACATTGTGCGCGGCATGTCGTGAGCCGGTGGCTGGCGAGGGCGTCTGCGCCAGATGCTGGAGCCAGTTGTCGTTCATCGCGCCGCCCTATTGTCCGCGCCTCGGCATTCCGTTCGTCTACGATCCCGGCCCCGGCATCCTGTCGATGCAGGCCATCGCCGATCCTCCGGCGTTCCAGCGCGCCCGCGCCGCCGTGCGCTACGACGACGTCGCCAAGGCGCTGGTGCATGCGCTGAAATACCAGGATCGCACCGATCTCGCTCCCGTCATGGGACGCTGGATGGCGCGTGCCGGCGGCGAACTGCTCGCCGATGCGGATGTGCTGGTGCCGGTGCCGCTGCATTGGCGGCGGGCATGGGGCCGGCGCTTCAACCAGTCCGGCGCGCTGGCCGCCGTCATCGCGCGGCACAGCGGTGTTGGCGTCGCGGGCGACCTGCTGCGCCGGGTGCGGCCGACGCTGCAGCAGATCGGCCTTTCCAGAACCGAGCGCGCGGCCAATGTGCAGGGTGCGTTTCAGGTGCCGCCGGACAAAACCGCCGCCGTGCAGGGCCGCCGCGTCATTCTGATCGACGATGTGCTGACATCCGGAGCAACCCTCGACGCCTGCGCCCGCGCGTTGCTGCGCGCCAAGGCCGCGCAGGTCGACGTGCTGGCCTTCGCCCGGGTTGTGGATACCCTCAAAGCTCCCATATAATCGGCGACTTGATCCGTGAGAGCGCGCCCACATGCCTGCTGCGATTGAAATCTATACCCGTCCCGGCTGCGGCTATTGCAGCGCCGCGCTGTCGCTGTTGACGCGCAAGAATGCCAGCTTCACCCAGTACGACGCAGGCAAGGATCCCTCGGTGCGCGAGCAGATGTACGACCGTGCCGGTGATGGCGCGACGTTCCCGCAGATCTTTATCGGCAGCCTGCACGTTGGCGGCTGCGACGAACTCTATGCGCTCGATCGCGCCGGCAAACTCGATGCGCTGCTGGACGGCGAAGAAGAGGTCGTCTCATGACCACCGGATCGCCTTTCGTCGCCGCCATGGTGCAGATGCGCACCGGCCTGCTGCCGGGACCGAGCTTCGAGCAGGCCGCGGAACTTATCCGCGAAGCCGCCGCGCAGGGCGCCGACTATGTGCAGACCCCCGAGGTCAGCAACATGATGCAGGTCAACCGCGCCGCGCTGTTCGAGCATCTCGCCGATCCGGACGACGACCTCTCGCTAAAGAGCTATCGCGATCTCGCCCGCGAACTGAAAATCCACCTGCACATCGGCTCGCTGGCGCTGCGCGCAACGCCCGAGCGCGCCGTCAACCGTTCGTTCCTGATCGGTCCGACCGGCGACATTCTCGCAAGCTACGACAAGATTCATATGTTCGATATCGATCTCGGAGGCGGCGAGAGCTACCGCGAGTCCGCCAACTACCAGCCCGGCGACACCGCTGTGATCACCGACCTGCCGTGGGGCCGGCTCGGCATGACGATCTGCTACGACGTCAGGTTCCCCTCGCTGTACCGCGCGCTCGCCGAGAGCGGCGCATCGTTTCTCGCGGTGCCTTCGGCCTTCACCCGGAAGACCGGCGAAGCGCATTGGCACACGCTGCTGCGCGCCCGCGCCATCGAGACCGGCTGCTTCGTGTTCGCCGCCGCGCAGACCGGCAGGCACGAAAACAAGCGCGAGACGTTCGGCCATTCGCTGATCGTCGATCCGTGGGGCGTGGTGCTGGCCGATGGCGGCACCGAGACAGGCGTGACGCTGGCGACCATCGACCCGGCCAAGGTGCAGGCCGCACGCACCAGCATTCCGTCATTGCAGCACGGCCGCCGTTTCAGCATCAGCGATTCCAGCGCCTCGCCAGAGCACCTGCAACTGGTGCGAGGCCTGGCATGATCAAGTACGACCTGCGCTGCGAGCGCGGCCACGTTTTCGAAAGCTGGTTCCAAAGCTCGACAGCCTATGAGTCACAACGCAAGCGCAAGCTGGTCGCTTGTCCGAACTGCGGCTCGGCCAGAATCGACAAAGCGATCATGGCGCCGCAACTCGCGGGCACCAAAAAGCGCGGCCGCGTAGCTACGCCAGCGAGCGCGGTGGAGACGCCTGCCCCGGCCGCCACGCCCGCGCCGCTGATGATGGCGCAGGAAGTTGAACTCCGCGCCAAGCTCAAGGAATTGCGCGACCACGTCGTCAAGAATGCCGACAACGTCGGCGAAAAATTTCCGAACGAAGCGCGCAAGATGCATTACGGCGACATCGAGCACCGGCCGATCTACGGCGAGGCGTCGGCCGACGAAGCGCGTTCGCTGATCGACGAAGGCATCGAGGTGATGCCGCTGCCGGTGCTGCCGGAAGATCGCAACTAATGTCCTGAATCCGAAGTTCGCCTCGTTATGCAGCGTTCACTTTTTATGCAGCGTTCATTTTCGCGAACCTGAGGGACGGCCGTGACAATGAAGCGAACGCCTGAACCACCCATGCTCCAATTTGGCGAGCGGATTTGAGATTCGCCAACCACCTGACCGCGAGTTCGCGATGCGAATGTTGAAACCGGGCCACCGGTCATGAGCGCCGGCACGCTCTCCTCCTGGCAATTCTGGGCGCTGCTGTCAGCGATGTTCGCGGCGCTGACCGCGATCTTCGCCAAGGTCGGCGTCGAGGATATCAATCCGGATCTCGCAACCTTCATCCGCACCATCATCGTGCTCGCCAGTCTGGCGCTGATCCTGTTCGCAACCGGCCAGTTCAGCAGACCCGGGCCGATTTCGACACGAAGCTGGGTTTTCCTGATTCTGTCCGGATTGGGCACCGGCGCGTCGTGGCTATGCTATTTCCGCGCGCTCAAGCTCGGCCCCGCCACGCTCGTCGCACCGATCGATAAGTTGAGCGTGGTACTGGTGGCGCTGTTCGGCGTGGTGTTCCTCGGCGAACGCCCCTCGCTCAATGGCTGGGTTGGAATTGCCCTGATTGCCGCCGGCGCAGTGTTGATCGTGGTCAAGAAGTAGCCGGCGAAAAATCACACTGCAATCAGCAGCGCAACGCCGGCGACGATCAGCACAATGCCGGCCAGTTCGCGCAGCGACAACGGCTGCTTGAACGAAAAATACGCCACGGCTTGCGCGAACAGCACCTCGACCAGCGCCAGCGTGCGGACATTGGCGGCGGCGGTCAGCGCGAAAGCGAGAAACCAGAACTGCGAGGCGAACGCGCCGGTGAAGCCCGCGGCCATCGACGGCTTCCACATTCGCAGAATATCCGTCAGCACCTTGGGAGCGCGGGTCAGCAGATAGACGGTCAGCACCAGCGTCTGCACGAACAGCCCGAACACCAGCGTGTAGGTTGCCGCGGTGACGAACGAGACGTCGGGGACGACAATGATGGCGCCGCGAAAGCCCACCGCCGACAGTGCGAAACAGGCCGCCGCCACCAGTCCCTGCAGCGTCGGCTTCAGACTGCCGAAGCTCTTGGCGAAACCCTTGGCGCCCGGCCGCAACGCGGTGATGACGACACCGACGGTCGCAATCAGGATCGCCAGCACCTTCAATGCCGTGAGATGATCGCCGAGAAAGACGAAACCGAAGATCGCGGTCTGGATCGCTTCGGTTTTCAGATAGGCGGTGGTGACGACGAAGGATTGATCGTTCATCGCCGCCAGCATCAAGCCGGTCGCGACGATCTGCGCCAGCGCGCCGAGCAGCAGCCACGGCCAGAACACGGCGGACGGCGACGGCCAATGATCGCCGGTGGCAACCAGCACGATCCCGAGGAACAGCAGCGAGAACGGAAAGCCGAACAGGAAGCGGATGTTGGTCGCGCCCCAGGTACCGAGCGGCCCGGTGAGCGAGCGCTGCATGGCGTTGCGCGCCACCTGCCCGAGGGCGGCGACGACCGTGAAGGGGATCCAGAGCGAAGCGACGGTGAACATGACGCAGCGGTGTGCATGACGGCAGCCGCGCGGTCAACCAATGGCGTCTCATAGCAGCGCTGCGAGGAGCAAAAATCCGGTGCGGAAAACAAAATCCCGTCATCCTGAGGCGCGAGCCACCTTCGGCGAGCCTCGAAGGATGATTGAATCAAATCGTCATCCTTCGAGGCTCCATGCTGCGCATGTCGCACCTCAGGATGACGAGCCAATACACCCTCACTCCACAGCCTCGGCCACCACCATGTAGTTGACCTCCATGTCCGACGAGGTGCTCCAGCGGTCGGCGAACGGGCTGTAGACCACGCCGGACTGTTCGGTGATGCCGAGCTTGTTGCGCTCGAGATGACGCGCAAGTTCTTCCGGCATGACGAACTTGTCCCATTGATGGGTGCCGCGCGGCAGCCAGCGCAGCACGTATTCGGCGCCGACGATGGCCAGTGCGAAACTCTTCCAGGTGCGGTTGAGCGTCGAGACCACCATCAGCCCGCCGGGCTTGAGCACGCTGCTGCAACGGTCGAGGAAAGCGCCCACATCGACGACGTGCTCGACCACTTCCATCGCCAGCACGATGTCGAATCGTTCGCGCACATCCATCTGCTCCAGCGTGGTGCAGCGATAGTCGATCGACACATGCGATTTATCGGCGTGCAGCCTGGCGGCGGCGATATTGCTCTCCGAGGGATCGACGCCAATCACCTGCGCGCCAAGCCGGGCCAGGGGTTCGCACAAAAGCCCCGCGCCGCAGCCGATGTCGAGAACGCGCAGGTCCGACAGGCAGTTCAGGCTGCGGACGTTGCGATCGAACTTGCGGCAGGCGGCATCGCGGATGAAAGCCAGCCGCAGCGGATTGATCTTGTGCAGCGGCGCCATCTTGCCGCGCGGGTCCCACCACTCGGCCGACAGTTTCGAGAACTTGGCGATCTCGGCGGGATCGACGCTGGCGCCGGACGTCTGGGATTGCGTGGTCATGATGGTCGCGCGCCTCCTGTTACCGCGCGGTGATGAAATTGCGGAACGCCAGCGGCGAGGCAATGGTGCGGATTTTCTCCACGCCTTCGCCGACGCCGCGAATCGTCACGTCACCATAATTGAGAATTCGTCCGACAATGCTTTGATTGACATCAACGCTTTCGACCTTGTCGAGGCTCATTTCGAAGGTCCGCCGCTTGATGAAGCCCTCCTTGTGCACCACCCGCAGGCTGGTGACATCGGTTTCGGTGGTCCAGCGTTTGAACCAGGCCCGGAACGACAGATAGAACGCCGTCAGCGCGGCAACCGCCGCGCCGGCGAGACAGAGCAGCACGACCACGTCCTGGATGAACATTCGCGACGCCGCCAGAAGGGCAATCGCCGCGATCCAGCCGACGATGCCGGGCAGATAGAAAATCCAGTGCACGTTGGTCGAATACAGCAATTTCTCGTCCGGCTGCAGGATATCGTCGATATAACGCCCCATCGGCCTGCCTCGATTTCCCGTCCCGTCCAGTTCCCGGGCGGCGTCCCGGCGGTCCGGAAAGCCGGTTGCCTGCCCGCCGCCGCGCCGGTATGTATAGCCGCCTTTCGGCGCCCGCGACGGCATTTGCGTCGCATCATACCTCGTTGTCCTCAAGGAACCTACCATCCGTCATGGGCCGGCTTGTCATGAAATTCGGCGGCACTTCGGTCGCCAACATCGAACGCATTCAGGTTGTCGCGCGTCACGTCAAGCGTGAGGTCGATGCCGGCCATGACGTCGCCGTGGTGGTGTCGGCGATGTCCGGCAAGACCAACGAGCTGGTGGCCTGGTGCCGCGCCGCCTCGCCGATGCACGACGCCCGCGAATACGACGCCGTGGTCGCCTCCGGCGAGCAGGTGACGTCGGGCCTGCTGGCCATCGCGCTGCAGTCGCTGGGCATCCAGGCGCGGTCGTGGCAGGGCTGGCAGATTCCGATCAAGACCAGCGACGCCCACGCGTCCGCGCGAATTCTCGACATCGACGGCGGCGAACTCGTCAAGCGCTTCAAGGACCGCAAGGAGGTCGCGGTGATCGCCGGCTTCCAGGGCATCAATCCGCAGACCGGTCGCATCACCACGCTGGGGCGCGGCGGCTCGGACACCTCGGCCGTCGCCATTGCCGCCGCGATCAAGGCCGACCGCTGCGATATCTATACCGACGTCGATGGCGTCTACACCACCGACCCGCGCGTCGTGCCGAAGGCGCGACGGCTCGACAAGATCGCATTCGAAGACATGCTGGAGCTGGCGTCGCAAGGGGCCAAGGTGCTGCAGGTTCGTTCGGTCGAACTCGGCATGGTGAATAACGTGCCGATCTTCGTGCGCTCCAGTTTCGACGAGCCCGAAGCCATCGACCCGCTTGCAACCCCGCCCGGAACGCTGATCTGCAGCGAGGAGGAAATCATGGAAAGCCACGTCGTTACCGGCATCGCCTTCTCGAAGGACGAAGCCCAGATCTCGGTGCGTCAGATCGAGGACAAGCCGGGCGTCGCCGCCTCGATCTTCGGACCGCTGGCCGCCGCCAACATCAATGTCGACATGATCGTGCAGAACGTGTCGGAAGACGGCAAGACCACCGACCTCACCTTCACGATTCCCGCGTCCGATTTCGATCGCGCCCGCGAGACCATCACCGCCGCGAAGGACAAGATCGGCTATGCCCGCTTCGACAGCGCCACCGACGTCGCCAAGGTCTCGGTGATCGGCTCAGGGATGCGCAGCCATGCCGGCATCGCCGCACGGGCCTTCGCAGCGCTGTCGGAACGCAACATCAACATCCGCGCCATCACCACCTCGGAAATCAAGTTCTCGGTACTGATCGACGCGGCCTATACCGAACTCGCGGTCCGCACCCTGCACACGCTGTACGGACTGGACAAAGCCTGACGCGCCAACAAAGCCCCGACGAGGCCGGCATTGAACGACGCAGCCACCGCCGCCAACGCGTTCCTGCTGGTCTATGCCGGACTGTTTCCGATCGTTAACCCGATCGGCAGCGCGCCGATCTTCCTGCGCCTCACTTACCCCTGCGCCTCGGACCGGCCGGCGCTGGCGCGGGGCGTCGCCATCAACAGCTTCGCGTTGTTGTTGGGCTCGCTGTTCATCGGCTCGCACCTGCTGGAATTCTTCGGCATCACGCTGCCGATCGTCCGCATCGCCGGCGGCAGCGTGGTGGCGGCGTTTGGCTGGAAGCTGCTGCACTCCAATGAGGAACTGGAGGACCAGCGCAGCGCCACAGCAACCGCGCATCAACCCGGCAGCCGGATCGATGCCTTCTATCCGCTGACGATGCCGCTGACCGTCGGCCCCGGCTCGATTTCGGTGGCGGTGACGCTGGGCAGCCAGCGGCCGGAGCTCAGTTCCGGGCTCAGCGACCTCGCGCTGATCGGCGGCGGCGCCGTGGCCGGGCTTGCCGCCATCGCCGCGACGATATTCGTTTGTTTTCGCTTCGCCGGCGGCATCGTGGACAAACTGGGCGAGCGCGGCACCAGCGTGGTGATGCGGCTGTCCGCTTTCATCCTGCTCTGCATCGGCATCCAGATCATCTGGAACGGCTATGTGGCGCTGATGGCCGCCCCAACCTAGCGCCCCCCTCGCTATACGGCGTTCACCCCGGGCACCTGCCTAATAGCAAAAATTCGAAGGTTTTTAGCTCGCATCTGGCAGGGGTTTTGCTTGGCAAAACAAGCTGCAATTCGCTATACGGCCTGCATGGGGCTCCAGGGCCAAAATCGGCGGTCCCGATCGCTCAAAAAGCCGTTTTGCGCGCCGTAGCGACGTGTAAAGTTGCGATAGTTTGTTGTTTTTCGAAGGTTCAGGGTCGACGGCAGGATAGCCGCCACGGCCCGAAGGGAAGGATATCGGCACATGCGGAGCGCGTCGGGCGGCCCCCGCGTCTTGCTGAGACGGCTCCGCGAGGTGATGGCGGAGCAGGTCAGCGCTCAGGAACGCCTCGACAAGATCGTGGTGCTGATCGCCGCCAACATGGTGGCGGAGGTCTGCTCGACCTACGTGCTGCGCATCGACAACACGCTGGAACTGTACGCCACCGAGGGCCTGAACCGCGACGCCGTCCACAAAACGGTCCTGAACGTCAACGAAGGCCTGGTCGGCCTCGTCGCCAGCGAGGCCAACCCGCTCAACCTTTCCGACGCCCACAGCCATCCGGCCTTCTCGTTCCGGCCGGAGACCGGCGAAGAAATCTACAATTCGTTCCTCGGCGTGCCGATCCTGCGCGCCGGCAACACGCTCGGCGTGCTGGTGGTGCAGAACCGCGCCAAGCGCACCTATGTCGAGGAGGAAGTCGAGGCGCTGCAAACCACCGCCATGGTGGTCGCGGAAATGATCGCCTCGGGCGAACTGTCGGCACTGGCGCGTCCCGGCGCCGAACCGGCCGCGCGCCATCCGCTGCACAAGGGCGGTGCGATTTTGTCCGATGGTATCGCGCTCGGCCATGTGGTGCTGCACGAGCCCCGCGTCATCATCACCAACTACATCGCCGAAGACCTGCCGAAGGAAATCAAGCGGCTCGATGCCGCGCTGACCAAGCTGCGCTCGGACCTCGACCGCATGCTGGAGCGTGGCGACGTCGCCGACGGCGGCGAGCACCGCGACGTGCTCGAAGCCTATCGCATGTTCGCCAACGACCATGGCTGGTCGCACAAGCTTCACGAGGCCGTCGCCACCGGCCTCACCGCCGAAGCCGCGGTCGAGCGCGTGCAGTCCGACACCCGCGCGCGGATGCTGCGCTCGACCGATCCCTATCTGCGCGACCGGCTGCACGACCTCGAAGACCTTGGCCATCGTCTGATGCGCCAGTTGGTCGGACAGGACCATGCGCCATCGCGGGAGCAACTGCCGGACAACGCCATCCTGATCGCGCGCGCGATGGGCCCGGCCGCGTTGCTCGACTACGACCGCAAGCGGCTGCGCGGCCTGGTGCTCGAGGAAGGCACCATGAATTCCCACGTCGCCATCGTGGCGCGGGCACTCGGCATCCCCGCCGTCGGCGACATCGCCAACGCGCCTGGCATTGCCGACCCCGGCGACGCCATCATCGTCGATGGCACCTCGGGCTCGATCTACATCCGGCCGTCGGCGGAAGTGGAATCGGCGTATGCCGAGCGCGTGCGTTTCCGCGCCCGGCGGCAGGCGCAATATTCGGCGCTGCGCGACCTGCCTTGCGTCACCAAGGATGGCCAGCCGATCGAGCTGATGCTCAATGCCGGCCTCGTCATCGACCTGCCGCACATCGACGACACCGGCTGCGGCGGCATCGGGCTGTTCCGCACCGAACTGCAATTCATGGTCGGCCAGAGTTTGCCGCGCGCCGCCGAGCAACTGGCGCTGTACCGGGCCGTGCTCGATGCCGCGGGCAATAAGCCGGTGACGTTTCGCACGCTCGACATCGGCGGCGACAAGGCCCTGCCGTACATGGAAACCGTGGTCGAGGAAAATCCGGCGCTGGGCTGGCGCGCCATCCGCCTCGGGCTGGACCGGCCCGGCCTGCTGCGCGGCCAGATCCGCGCGCTGTTGCGCGCCGGTGGCGGCCGTGCGCTGAAGATCATGTTCCCGATGATTTCGGAGATCGCCGAATTCGACCAGGCCAAGCTGATCGTCGAGCGCGAACTGACCTACCTGCGCCAGCACGGCCACACGCTGCCGGAACGCATCGATGTCGGCACCATGATCGAGGTCCCGGCCCTGCTCTATCAGCTCGACGAGTTGTTCAAGAAGGTCGACTTCGTTTCGGTCGGCTCGAACGACCTGTTTCAATTCCTGTTCGCGGTCGATCGTGGCAATTCGAAAGTCTCGGATCGGTTCGACACGCTGTCGGCGCCGATCCTGCGCGCGCTGCGCGATATCATCCGCAAGGCGACCGCCGCGCGCCGCGCCGCCTCGCTGTGCGGCGAGATGGCCTCGACCCCGATCGGGGCGCTGGCGCTGATCGCACTCGGCTATCGCTCGCTGTCGCTGTCCGCGACCGCGCACGGCCCGGTCAAGGCCATGATCCTCGATCTCGATGCCAAAAAGGCCGCCGCCATGATGAGCGAACTGCTCGACGCCCCATCCGGCAGCGTCTCGATCCGCGATGCGCTGAAAGATTTCGCCGATGTCGAAGGCCTGCCGTTGTAGCGAAGCTCCTGCTCAACACCACGCCCTTTCCATCGCACGCTGTGAATTCCCCCATGTCCCTATTGCCCGAAGCCAAACTTGATATCCTGCTGGCGCGCCACGCCGAACTCGAGGCGCAGTTGCTCAGCCAGGTTAGCGCCGATCAGTACGTGCGCATGACGCGCGAACTCGCCGAACTCAACCCGGTCGTCGATGCGGTGAAAGCCTATCGCGCGGCCATTGCTGAAATCGCCGGCATCGATGCGATGGTCGAAGACGCCGCCACCGACGCCGAGATGCGTGAACTGGCGCAGGCCGAACGCCCGGAACTGGAGGCGCGCGCAACCGCGCTCGCGCAACAGATTCGCGTGGCGTTGCTGCCGAAGGATGCGATGGACGAACGCAACGTCATCCTCGAAATCCGCGCCGGCACCGGCGGCGACGAGGCTTCGCTGTTCGCCGGCGACCTGTTCCGGATGTACGAGCGCTTTGCGGCGTTGCAGGGCTGGAAGGTCGAGGTGATCTCCGCCAGCGAAGGCACCATGGGCGGCTACAAGGAAGTTATCGCCGAGGTGCAGGGCCGCGGCGCCTTCGCCAGACTGAAATTCGAATCCGGCGTGCATCGCGTGCAGCGCGTGCCCGACACCGAGACGCAGGGCCGCATTCACACGTCGGCCGCGACCGTCGCGGTGCTGCCGGAAGTCGAGGACGTCGACGTCGACATCAAGCCCGACGATCTCCGCATCGAGACCATGCGCGCCCAGGGCGCCGGCGGACAGCACGTCAACAAGACCGAATCCGCGATCCGCATCACGCATATCCCGACCGGCATCGTGGTGATGATGCAGGACAGCCGTTCGCAGCACAAGAACCGCGCCAGCGCGATGAACATCCTGCGCTCGCGGCTCTACGACGCCGAGCGCCAGCGGATCGATTCGGCGCGCTCCGCCGACCGGCGCGATCAGGTCGGGTCCGGCGATCGTTCCGAGCGCATCCGCACCTATAATTTTCCGCAAGGCCGCGTCACCGATCACCGGATCAACCTCACCCTGTACAAGTTGCCGCAAGTGATCGCCGGTGAGGGCTTAAGCGAACTGGTCGACGCCCTGACCACCGAACACCAGGCGGCGCAACTCGCGGCGCAGGGCACGGCGTGAAAGTCGCGGATCGCGGCCGGCCGCTTCCGTTCTGAAAGGAAACCGCGTGAGCAATTCCCTCGCCGGACAGACCATCGAGGATGCGCGTCGCGCGCTGGCCACACAGCTCAGGGCGATGGCGATCGAGTCCCCCGAACTGGACGCCCGCCTGCTGCTGGGCGCGGTGCTGCGCCTCGACCTGACCGGCATGATGACGGCGGCGACGCGGCGGCTGACGGCATTCGAGGCGGCACGGCTGAACAGCTTCACGCAACGGCGCATCGGCGGCGAGCCGGTGGCGCGCCTGCTCGGCGTCAAGGAGTTCTGGGGCCTGCCATTGCAGCTTTCGCCGGCCACGCTGGTGCCGCGGCCCGATACCGAGACCGTGGTGGAGGCGGCGCTGGATATCCTGCGCGCCGATGCCGCCGCTGATCGGGCCTGTCGCATCGCCGATCTCGGGACCGGCTCTGGCGCCATCCTGCTGGCGCTATTGCACGAACTGCCGCAGGCCATCGGCATCGGCACCGACATCAGTCTGATGGCGTTGCAGACCGCACGCGCCAACGCCGCGCAATTGGGCCTCGCCACGCGGGCGTATTTCGCGGCCGGCGATTTCGCGGCGGCGCTGGCGGGAGGCTTCGACCTGATCGTCTCCAATCCGCCCTACATTCGCACCGCCGACATCGACACCCTGGCTGCCGAGGTGCGCGAGCACGACCCGCATCGCGCGCTGGACGGCGGCGAAGACGGCCTCGCCGCCTACCGTCGCATCCTGCGGCAGGTCACGCCGCTGCTGATGCCGGGCGGCGCGCTGGTCGTGGAAATCGGACAGCATCAAAGCGACGATGTCGGCGATCTGGCCAGCGCCGCGGGCTTGGTCCGCTGCGGGCCGCCACGGACCGACCTGGCGGGCATCCCGAGGGCCGCCGCATTCCGGAGATTGCCTCGATAAAGTCCCACTGGAACGCAAAAAAAGCACTTGGAATATGCCCCGGGAACGACTACGTTCCTGCCATAACGTCGGTTCTGGGTTGCTGGCCCCTCGATTATCCGGGCTGAGGTCAGGGCTCTCAGAGCGAGAGCCGCCCGAGCGAAAAGGTTCCAAAAGGCAGGTCTAGTTAAGCGCGATGGCTGGGAGAGCTGCGCTGCTGATCGACCGCAAAGCCAACGAAAGCGCGATATTACGCTTGAAAGCTTATACGCTTGAAAACTCATGTGAGAAAACCGGGCCTGCTGCTTGGGCGGGCTGTTTGATTTGATCCGGCCAGCGGGGCGTATCGGCTCGCTGGCGGTTGGGGAACGCGTCTTTGCAGAGCGCGACGTACGGTGATTCCACTAGATCGAAGGCGATCCGGTCGAACTGACGCGGTGCGCGACTGAGCGTGGCCACGCCATACCATGACCATGACGGCAAACGAGGACTGGTAGAAGGCACGACATGAGAAACGGTCAAAACAACAAGCGGATGCGCGGCCGGAATAACAATAACAACAACAATAATAATAACCGGCGCGGCCAGAATCCGATGACGCGGGTTTTCGAATCCAATGGCCCGGACATCAAGATTCGCGGCACCGCCTCCCACGTCGCGGAAAAGTATGTCCAGCTCGCGCGGGATGCCCGTGGCTCCGGTGATCCGGTCGCCGCCGAGAACTATTATCAGCATGCCGAGCATTACTTCCGCCTGATTGCCGCCGCGCAGGAGCAGTTTCGTCAGAACCAGCCGCAGCAGCAGATTCGTCCCGATATCGACAACGTCGATGACACCGATGACGGCGGCAACGAGAGCTATTCCAACTTCGGCGCTGAACCGGGCTTCGTGCCGGTCCAGCCGCAGCCGTTCGTGCCGCGCGACAATCAGCGTGATTCACAACGCGACTCGCAGCGCGATCAACCTCGCGAACAGCGCTTTCAGCCGCGCGATCAGGAACAGCCGCGCGAACAGAACCATCGCGAGCAGCGCGCACAACCGCAATACCAGCCGCAACCCGCCCAGCCGGTCGATACCGGCGTTGACCGGCTGCCGTCGTTCATTACCGGCGCACAGCCGCAACAGAGCAACGGGAACGGCAACGGATCCGAAGCCAGCGGCAATCAGGGTGGCGAACGCTTTCCACCGCGTCGCCGGCGCCGTCCGCACGGGCCGCGTCCGGAGAACGTCGCGCCGGCGGTGCCCAGCGAAGATTTCAATCCGGGCAACGAGTAGTTCGCATAACGAGCAGCCGGCTTCGCATTTGACATTCGCTTTTCAGCGCCGGCTGCAATGCCGGCCGCGAGTGTCTCATCCATCCGTTTTCGTTGAAAGATGGATGCCCGGATCGCGTCCGGGCATGACGACTTGCGATTCCACCAAAGACAGAGCGACTCTACAGAGCCGCTTTCAAGCGAAGTGGCTACGCGTTCGCGTGACAAAAACGTTCTGTTAAGGAACGGAACGCCTCTCGCGCCGCAAACCCGAGGATGACGGCACCAGCACTGGATTGAGCGAGGGAATCAACCGGGTGCGCTCGCGGTGCGCGGGAATGGCGCGGTACACCTGCTTGGTTGCCTCGACGATATGCACGCCCGCGAACGGCAGCGCCAACGCCGCGCCGACGCGTTCCCACGCCAGCGCCGAGCGCAGAAACCAGCCGCGCCCCACCGGCGGCATGAACAGCGCCTCGCCCCACGCCGTCGGCGTGAACCAGGTTTGCCGGAACAGGTCGGTGATCTGCGACCGCGAATAAGGCCTGCCGTGACCGAACGGCGTGGCATCGGTGCGGGTCCAGACGCCGCGCCGATTCGGCACCACCGCGATCATGCGGCCCGACGGCGCCAGCACGCGCCAGACTTCGCGCAGCAACGCTTCCGGATCGTCGGACATCTCCAGGGCATGAACAATGAGGATTCGATCGACCGACGCATCCGGCAACGGCAGCGACAGCTCATCGACCAATGACGCCAGCGCGGGCCGGCCGGTCGGCCATTTCAGCACGCCTTGCGCCGCCGGCATCAAGGCGATGCAACGTTCGGCGTCTTCACGAAACAGGCCGAGATACGGCGTCGGATAACCGAGCCCGAGCACGCGCTGACCGGGCGCATCGGGCCACCGCATCCGAATGCCACGATTGATCAGGCGCCGCGCGACGACGCCGAGACGTTGCGAATAGAAATCGCGCAAGTCGATCACATCGATGGTCATGCCTGCCGTTGTAGCACGAGAGCGCTGCGCGATGCATCTCGTGCCGCGCCGTCGCCGCCGATTGTCGCAGGGGCGCTAGACGTTTCACCGCGCCGGTGGCTGTGCTAACCTCTGCGCTCATCAGCCAACGGAGACATCATGGCCGCCGAAATTCGCCTGTTCCCCTGCCTGTCGGATAATTTCGGCTATCTGATCCACGATCCGGTCAGCCAGGCGACTGCGTCGATCGATGCGCCCGAGGCCGCACCGGTGATCAAGGCCCTGCAGCGCGAGGGCTGGCACCTCACCGACATTCTCGTCACCCATCACCACGCCGACCATGTCGGCGGCATCGCCGAACTCAAGCAGAAATACGATTGCCGCGTGGTCGCTCCGCACGACAAGGCCGTCGCGATTCCACACGTCGACGAGCGCGTCAAACAGGGCGATGTCGTCAAGGTCGGGACATTGTCGGCACGGGTGATTGAAACGCCGGGCCATACGCTCGATCATATCAGCTACGTGTTCGACGACGAGCGGGCGCTGTTTGCCGCCGATACGCTGTTCTCGATCGGTTGCGGCCGGGTGTTCGAGGGCACCTATCCGATGATGTGGGATTCGCTGCTGAAGCTGCGCGCGCTGCCGGACGACATGCGGCTGTATTGCGGCCATGAATACACCGCATCCAACATCAAGTTCGCACTCGGCATCGAGCCCGGCAACGCGGCGCTGAGAGCGCGCGCCGATGAAGTTGCAAAGTTGCGCGCCGCGAACCAGCCGACCATTCCGGTGTTGCTCGGCGAAGAGAAGAAGGCCAACGTGTTCCTGCGCGCCGATGCGCCCGAAGTCGCGGCCGCGGTCAATCTCGCCGGCAAGGGCGCCGCCGAAGTGTTCGGCGAGTTGCGCGAACGCAAGAACAATTCGTAACCCGACGATGGCGGGCACCGCGCGCCTCAGCGCCGCCGAGGTGATCGCGCGGCTCGATCTGGCGCCGCATCCCGAAGGCGGCCATTTCCGCGAGACCTTTCGCGATTCACGCGTCGATGCGAACGGACGGGCAGCATCGACCGCGATCTACTTCTTGCTGGCGCGCGGCGAGCGCTCGCACTGGCATCGCATCGACGCGGCCGAGACCTGGCACTACTATGCCGGCGACGCGTTGACGCTGCGGATCGCCGATGCCGCCGGGACGCGCAGCGTGCGGCTTGGTCCTGCTATTGCCGCCGGCGAGATACCGCAAGCTGTCGTGCCGCCACGGGCCTGGCAGGCCGCCGAAAGCAAAGGCGACTGGACCCTGGTCGGCTGCACCGTTGCGCCCGGATTCGAATTCGCGCATTTCGAACTGGCGCCGCCGGATTGGCAACCTTCGTCATCCTGAAAACCTGTTCGCCGGGACGACGATTTTTCGATTGCAAATCCGCGCAAACAGCAAGTTTCGGTCAGGCTCTCACGATGACGGCGCGCCCGGCCTCCGGAACATGTCCTTTGCCGCGATCAGCCCGCCACCAGCGATCAACAGCGCCGCGAGCGCGATGGTCGCGGACGCCTGCGCATAACCGACCGCGATCAGAAACGCAGTCGACAACAGCGGCGTCGCATAGGACGCGGCCCCCAGCACGCGGATATCGCCGCGCTTCATGCCGATGTCCCACGTGTAGAAGGCCACGCCCACCGGCCCCAATCCAAGCGCCAGCAGCGCCAGCCATTGCAGGGATGTCGCAGGCCAGACCGTGGTCTCGGTACCGAGATGGACCAACGCCGCCAGCAGCGCCGTCGCCAGACAGAAGCCGGCCACCGCGTCGGTCGGCACCGCTTTCAATCTTCGCGACAAAAGCGAATAGCCGGTCCACACGAACGCAGCGACGAAAGCAATAACGAAACCGGGAATCTGCGCGGCGTCATATTGCGTGCCGGTGTTGCCGGTGAACAGCAGCACGGTGCCGAGAAGTCCGAGCAGCGCTCCGATGACATGATGCGGCGCCAACCGCTCGCCAGGCAGCAGCGACGAGAATATCACGATCAGCAGCGGCCAGAGATAGTTCAACAATCCCGCTTCGGCGGGCGGCGCCAGCCGCAATGCCAGAAAATACAGCGCGTGATAGCCGAACAATCCCCCGACGCCGACCGCCCAGGCCACCGGCGGCTGCCGCAACGCGCGCACCGCACCGGGCCGCGCGATCCAGCTGCACGCACCGGCGAGGCCACCGATGCCGAACGTCATCGCCGCCAGTTGAAACACCGGAATGCGGCCGGTGACGACGGTGAGCACCGTCAGCAACGACCACATCAAAATCGCGCTGAGTCCAATCAGGGTCGCGGTGCGGGAGGTCATGTCTTTCATCGTTGCGAGGGAAGCGAAGCAATCCAGAGTACAGACTTCTACACCGGATTGCCTTGCCGCAATGGCCCCTCGCCGCGATGGCCGCCGGGATCAGGTCATGTACTGCCCGCCGTTGATTGACAGCGTCGATCCGGTAATGGCGCCGGCTTCATCCGCGGCCAGAAACACCACCGCGCGCGCGATTTCCTCGGGCTCGCCAAGGCGATTGACCGGGATCAGCGGCAGGATGCTTTTTTCCAGAACATCCTTCGGCACCGCCTGCACCATTTCGGTATTGATATAGCCGGGGCATATGGCGTTGACGGTGATGCCACCCTTGGCGTTCTCGAGCGCCAACGCCTTGGTGAAGCCGATGTCGCCGGCCTTCGCCGCCGAATAGTTGACCTGACCGAACTGGCCCTTCTGACCGTTGATGGAAGAGATGTTGATGATGCGGCCGAACTTGCGCGCGCGCATGCCCTCGATCACCGGCCGCGTCATGTTGAACAGCGAACCGAGATTGGTGTTGATGACCGCGCTCCACTGCTCGAGGGTCATCTTGTGGAAGGCGCCATCCTTGGTGATGCCGGCGTTGTTGACGAGAATCTCGATCGGACCAAGTTCGGCCTCGACCTTCTTGATGCCGGCGGTGCATGCCTCGAACGAGGAAACGTCCCATTTGAACACCGGGATTCCGGTCTCGGTCTTGAACTTTTCCGCCGCCGCGTCGTTGCCGGCATAACTGGCGGCCACCTTGTAGCCGGCCGCTTTCAAGGCCTTGCTGATTGCCGCGCCAATTCCCCGGGTCCCTCCCGTTACCAATGCAACACGCGCCATCGAATCCTCCTCATGATCCTTTTTACCCCGCTGATATGACACAGCGGTTTCGTCATCTTCTCGATAAAAAATGCCCGGCGCAAGGCCGGGCATTCGATCTTGTCGTTGGAGGCAAAGACGGCGGCGCTATTGTACCATCAACCGCCGTCGTCGCGGCGATCAGTCGCGCGCAACGCACATCGCGATACCCATGCCGCCGCCGATGCACAGCGTGGCGAGGCCTTTCTTGGCATCGCGCTTCTGCATTTCATGCAGCAACGTCACCAGCACGCGCGCGCCGGACGCACCGATCGGATGACCGATGGCGATGGCGCCGCCGTTGACGTTCACCTTCGATGTATCCCAGCCGAGATCCTTGTTGACGGCACAAGCCTGCGCGGCGAACGCTTCGTTGGCTTCGATCAGGTCGAGATCGTTGATGCTCCAGCCGGCCTTCTTCAGCGCGGCGCGGGAGGCCGGGATCGGGCCGGTGCCCATGATCTTCGGATCGACGCCGGCCTGCCCCCACGACACGATGCGCGCCAGCGGTGTCCTGCCTTCCTTCGCTGCCTGCTTCGCGGTCATCAGCACCACGGCGGCCGCGCCGTCGTTGATGCCCGACGCACTTCCGGCGGTGACCGTACCGTCCTTCTCGAACGCCGGCCGCAGCTTGGCCATCGCTTCAAGCGTCGCGCCATGGCGCGGATATTCGTCGTCGCTGACGATGATGTCGCCCTTTCGGGTCTTCACCGTCACCGGCACGATCTCTTCCTTGAACTTGCCGGCCTTCTGCGCAGCCTCGGCCTTGTTCTGCGATGCGACCGCAAACTCGTCCTGCTGCTGGCGGGTGATCTGATATTGCCGCGCGACGTTCTCGGCGGTGTTGCCCATGTGGTAGCCGTTGAAAGCATCCCAAAGGCCATCCTTGATCATGGTATCGACGAATTCGAACGAACCCATCTTGACGCCACCGCGCAGATATTGCGCATGCGGCGCCATGCTCATCGATTCCTGGCCACCGGCGACCACGATATCGGAGTCACCATTGACCAGCGCCTGATAGCCCAGCGCAACCGAGCGCAAACCCGAGCCGCACAGCTGGTTGACGCCCCAGGCCGGGCTTTCGACCGGGATGCCGGCGGCGATAGAGGCCTGACGCGCCGGGTTCTGGCCCTGGGCGGCAGTAAGGATCTGCCCCATGATGACTTCGGAAACGCGGCCGGGCTCGACACCCGCGCGTTCCAGGGCGGCTTTGATGGCGATGGCGCCGAGGTCGTGCGCGGGCATACTCCCGAAGGCGCCGTTAAAACTTCCGACCGGGGTACGGGCGGCACTGACGATGACGACATCGTCTGACATGGACATCTCCTGAGCTTGAGGTCTAGTGAACATCGTGAGACGGCGATCGCCGGGCTGGCGCGCCTCTTTCGGCAACTATCCTGTTAACCTTGCGACGGCGTGTCAATCAGCCAAATATAGAAAGTCGCTTCTGCATTGCATGCTAAATTCGTCGAATGCTGCGCTTGGCGTGCAGCAAAATGACGGCCGATACCACCACCCTCCCGGCCGGCGATCCTATCATTCTGTTCTGACACAAAGTTTTGATGCCGCCCGGGTTCAGGCAAGGGCTTCGGGCGGTCCGCTCGCGACACAAATTATGCTGCACAAAACGGTAGCCGAGCACACGCGAAAGTGCTTATTTTGTGCATTGCGTTATCCGCTTGCCCGACGGCGCTGCCGAAGGGTCCCTGTCCTCGGTGTGTATGTGAGAGCTTATGGCGAAAACAGACCAGCCCACGACGATCAAGAAATACGCGAATCGGCGGCTCTATAATACCGGCACCAGCACTTATGTGACGCTGGAAGACCTCGCCGCAATGGTCAAGAACGGCGAGGACTTTCTCGTCTACGACGCCAAGACCGGCGAAGACATCACCCGGTCGGTTCTCGCGCAGATCATTTTCGAGCAGGAGAACAAGGCGGGCCAGAACCTCCTGCCCACCACGTTCCTGCGCCAGTTGATACGATTCTACGGCGACAGCATGCAGATGGTGGTGCCGCGCTATCTCGAGCAATCGATCGATACGCTGACCCGCGAACAGGAAAAATTCCGCAAGCAGATGACCAGCACGTTCAGCGGCGGGCCGTTCGCGCCGCTTGAAGAGCATGTCCGCCGCAACATGGAGTTGTTCGAGCGCACCTTCTCGATGTTCAAGCCATTCGTCCCAACGCGTGGCGGTGGCAGCAACAACGCGCCGTCGACACCGGAGCCGGCATCCGAGCCCCTGCCCGAAGCCTCGACCAACATCGACGATCTGCGCCGGCAGATGAAGGACATGCAGGAGCAACTCGAGCGCATGTCGAAAGAGACCAAGAAGGAAGAGTGAACGGCTCGCCGCCAATCGTAGTGCGGCGCTGACGATTCAAGTCAGCGCAACACGGCGATGCGACGACAGGGAGAGACGCAGTCAGCACGCCCGCGTGCAAAGAGGGGTCGACTGAAAAAGAGCCCGACTGCAAGCGAGCCCGACTGAACGCACATCCGGATAAAACGGTTCAGCCTTTTGCCGCCGGCGTCTGCGCAACGCCGAGCCACGGGCGTTGCTGCGACGCGAGGCCGATCAGATGGCCCTGAATATAATCGCAGCCCCAGTCCGACAGCATCTGCGCGGATTCTTCATCCTGCACCCATTCTGCAACCGTCTTGATGCCAAGGCGGCGCGACAGATCGATCAGCGTCTGCACGAAGGCCCGATCGTCGCTTGAACGCGCAATGTTGCGCACGAACGCACCATCGATCTTGACGATGTCGACGCCAAGCTTGCGCAGGTTTCGGAATGAGGTGTAGCCGGCGCCGAAATCGTCGATCGCAATGCGACAACCGAACCGCTTCAGCCGGCTGACGAAGCCGCGCACATCGTCGAGATCCTGGATGGCAACTGTTTCGGTGATTTCGACGATCAACCGTCCGGCAGCGTCCGGGTGCGAGCGGAGCAGCGACTCCATGCTCGCCCACCAGTCCGGATCCATCGTCGTCCCCGGAGAAATATTCAGGCTAAGCTGGGCGTCGGGTGCCGCCGCCAGCTCCGCGACCACCAATTCCAGCACGCGATGATCGACGAGCCGGATCAATCCAAGCTTCTCAGCAATCGGAACGATGTCGGGACCGAGAATGAAATCGCCATTGTCCTGCTTCATCCGAACCAGGCACTCATAAAACACGGCCGTGTCCCGTGCCCGTGCCTCGACCACCGGCTCGAACGCCAGGCCGATGCGACGTTCGTTCAGCGCGGTGACGATCTCGTCGGTGACGCGGATGTTGAGGCGACGCTGCGCGTCACGCTCGACGTTCGGCTGCCACAGCGAGAACGATCCCTGGCGGCGGGTCTTCGCCAGATCGAAGGCTTCCTGCGCACGATTCATCGCATCGTCGACGCTGTGCGCATGACGCGGCAGACCGACCGCGCCAATCGACGCCGTGACCGCGACCGGGCCCGACTTGGTCGGCACTACGTCATCGCGAATGCCGGCGAGAAACCGGTCGGCGGCGATCCGCGTATCCTCGACACCGCAATTCTTCAGGATCAGGCCGAACTTGTTGCCCGAGAAACGGCCCATCACATCGCCGCTGCGCAACCGCGCACGTAATCGGGCGGACACCTCGCAAATGACTTCATCGGCAACATCGAAGCCGAACGCATCGTTGATGCGCGACAGATGATCGATACCGATCACCATGAAGGCGGCGCTGGCGCGAAAGCGAACCGCATCATCGAGCGTTGCCGCCAACGCCGACACCAGATGGCTGCGGTTGAATTCACCGGTCAGCGCATCGTGCTGCGACAACTTGAGAAGCTGCTCATCGCGGGCGTGGCGCTCGTTATCGATGTGGACGATGCCATCGACCCGCGACGGCTTGCCGTCGGGACCAGCGAACCAATGGCCGTATTCTTCGATCCACAGTATCGGTGACGAAGTGTCGGCACGAATGCCGTATTCGATCCGATAAGGCACGCCACCATCGCTATCGGGCGCCGAGACGATATTCAACATATCGGACCTGATCGAGCGGTGCGGCTCAATCAGACCGGCGAACGCCGCGCCGGTCGCCAGCGCCTCGGCGGGAATGGCGCCGAGAACGGTTGCCGTTCCGTCGAGCCAGCGCAGCGCATCGCTCTCGATGTCCCAGGTGAAGGTTGCGTGATCGAGTGCCGCGAGAATCCTGGCGGACGACGGTTGCGGCCATTCACCGGCGACGGCGCGCGCGCGATCGCGCGCTGCGGCAGCGAATTCGTTCGCCGCTCTGGCACGCTGTGGTGTCTCAGCATCGCTCGTCGGGAGCAACGCCTCGCTCGTCGACAGAGTAACGAATTTCACGTTCGCCTCATTCTGGGACGCGCCACAGTGATTCTCTGTGGAAGGTTACGGCTTCAACCAGCCGTAACGCTAGGCAAAGTTCATAAACAAATCGAAAAACAGATTTCGCGTGTGCTCGCGCGGGCGGCACGAACTTTGCGAGACCAGCGGTAAGGACGAACCAGTCGTCCCAAAATGGAACAATCCTCTAAGACCCAGGTCTTTCATGCGGATCGTCGATACCAGAGCGCCCACATCCCCGGGCCGATATGCGATCCCGGCGAGACCCCGGCCAATGCCGGCTGCCGCGCCCGGCACCGCGCTGGTCGTGACGCAACCGCAGCGCCGTCCCGATCCGATCGTCCGCCATGGCGGCGAGCCCGACGCCGGCTTCGTCGTGCAGTTGATCGCGACGGCAGAACCGCTGGACACCGACACCCGCAATCACTCGGCAGACCACGGGACTTCCGCCAGCGCGGCCTATCGCGCAACGGCGGATCGCGCCGGCCACCACCGCGCGCGCAACGGTGGGCTCATAACGTCGCGGTCGGCCTGAGCGACGACGTCCGCTTTTTGATGATGCCTGATGCGGTCGCGCTCAGCGCGACGGCGATTCCGGTGCCGGGCGCGGCTCGACCGTGACATCGGATGGCCGCGCGACATCGTCGGCGGCAGGCACCACCGGCTCAACGACCGGACCGGCCGGCGTCACTGGTGGAGGGGCTGGCGGAGGCGGCGTCACCACAACAGGCTGCACGGGCGCCGCCGCAGGAGGCGCTGGCGGATCGAAACGCGGCGCGGCCGGTTCGGGATGGTGCGTCGGAACGCCGACGACCGGCGCCGTCGCCGGTGCCAGACGCGCCGGACGCCGCGCCCGCAGCGCAAGGCCGGCGATGAAATCAACCAGCGCCAGCGCCGTCAGCAGGAAGAAGGTCGAATTGCCGAACTGCGGCAGCAGCAGGAATTCAGCAGCCGCGCCCGCCAGCAGAAACAGGGAAAGCAGGTGATCGGTCAGATATTTGCCGCGCGCGCCCTTGATGATCTCAAGCATCAACAACAGGATGCTGATCGTCAGCAAAAGATCGCCGACCGTCACCGACCACGCCACGTCGGAAAGCAGTGTCACCGTCAGCACCGGCGCGGCGAACGACACGCCCGGCATCAGGAAAACCATGATGTTGAAGACCGCGAGCGGGATCAGCAGCAGCGGGAAACCGACCATGGACATCGGCAAGACTTTCTCTTCAGGCAGGAACGGTCACAATCAGCCGGCAAGGCGGCTTCACACTGATTCGACGCTATCCCTGGAGTTGGCGCGAATTCGGGCACGATACGCACACAATCGTATGCCGAATTCGACCGTAGCGTAAGCGATGCGGATGCCGCGAGGACCGACTAGAACGGGTCGTCGCGCATCGCATGCGGAAGCAATCCGGCTCAGGATTCCTTCTTGGCCTTCAGAATCTGGCGGCCCTTGTACATCCCGGTCTTGAGATCGACGTGATGGGGACGGCGCAGCTCACCCGAATCCTTGTCTTCCACATAGGTCGGGGTCTTGATCGCATCGGCGGAGCGGCGCATGCCACGCCGCGACGGCGAAGTCTTTCTTCTCGGAACGGCCATAACGAAGGTCCTTGCAAGCTACAATGTGGGGCATCGCCCGATCGGGGCGGCCCGGCGCTTCGCGGATGCGAAAAGGCGATTAAGGCCGCGCTTATAGCCGAAGGCCGGGCTCAAAGCTAGTGTGGTGGTTCAGAAGTTCGCCTGGCTTCGCGGCATCGTCCCCGGGCGCTCCCCGGATTGGCAAGGATATGATCCGGGGGCTGAAATTACCCGGCGCGGCCGCAATCAACGTTTTCGGCTGCCGCAGCCGCTCAAATCCACCGCCGCCGCCCGGGCCATGTAGGTTCCGGCCAGCCGGCGCATGCCGGGGCCGGGCTTGCGGGCGCTGCGGCGATACGGATTGGGCAGCATCGCCGCCAGCAATGCCGCCTCGCGGCCGGACAGGTTGGCCGCCGAGCGGCCAAAGGCGTAACCCGCCCCGGCATTGACCCCAAACTGCCCGCCGGGGCCCCACTCGGCGATATTCAGGTAAAGTTCCAGCACCCGCTGCTTTGGCAGGATCAGGTCGATCCAGAGTGCCAGCGGGAACTCGAGCGCCTTGCGGACGTAACTGCGCCCCGGCCACAAAAACAGGTTTTTCGCCACCTGCTGGGTGATGGTCGAACCGCCCCGGCCGGCGTCGCCGTCCTCGGCATCCGCCACGGCGTCGCGGACGGCATCCCAGTCGATGCCGTGATGACTGCAGAATTTGGCATCCTCCGAGGCGATGACGGTGCGCGGCAGGATCGGGGCGATATCCTTGAAATCGATCCACTGCCGCGTCACCGGCGCGCCGGTCAATTGACGCCACAACATCAGCGTCGAAGCCGGATGCCCGGTGCGATAGGCCAATGTCAGCCCATAGGGCAGCGCCAACAGCAGCATGACAACCAAAACAAGCCAACGGATCACCCGCCGCATCAGGGTTCAAGACCCTCCACGCTGACCAGCCGCGCCGAGCTGCATGCGTCGCGGATCTGCTTGAGCCCCTGATAGACGGGACCGTTGTAGAAGCCTTCCCACGCCGCCACCGACGGAAACTCGAGCAGTACGATGCGCCGCGGCTCCCAGTCGCCCTCGTAGATCTTGTGGGGCCCGCCACGGGCCAGGTATTTCGCCCCGGCCGCCGCAAGCGCGGGCTTAACCTTGTTCATGAATTCCTGATAGCGGCCGCTATCCCTGATCTCGACGTCGAATATGACATAGGCCGGCATCGAGTGCCCTCCAGGTTGATATACCGCTCACGGGACACGACGCTCTGGTCGGCGGAATTGACGAAATCGGAGCCATGCTATCAATGTCGGCCCAAAGATTATCCGGAGCCCTTCTAAATGACTACCGCTACTTCATCGCAGGATTTCGCCAAGCGGCTGGATACGACCGCGGCAGACACCGAAGCACTGCTCGGCCGATTGTTGTCCGATACCCTGCTGCCTGACGAGATCGCCCGCCCGCGCCGGGTGATGGAAGCGATGCGTTATTCGAGCCTCGGCGGCGGCAAGCGGCTGCGGCCGTTCCTCGTGGTGGAAAGCGCGGCGGTCTTCGGCGTGGCGCGCGACGCCGCCCTGCTGGCCGGCGCGGCGCTGGAATGCATTCATTGCTATTCGTTGATCCACGACGACCTGCCGGCGATGGACAACAGCGAGTTGCGCCGTGGCCGGCCGACGCTGCACAAGCAATATGACGATGCCACCGCGATCCTGGCCGGCGACGGCCTGTTGACGCTGGCGTTCGATATCATCAGCCGCGACGAGATACACAAGGACCCGACGGTACGACTGCTGCTGACCCGTGCGTTGGCACGCGCGTCGGGCATCGGCGGCATGGTCGGCGGCCAGATGCTCGACCTCGCCGGCGAAGGCCGCTTCGGCGATCGCGAACCTGTCGATGTCGCCCGGCTCCAACAGATGAAAACCGGCGCGCTGTTGCGTTACGGCTGCATCGCCGGCGCAATTCTCGGCCAATCGACGCCGCAGGACTATCAGGCGCTCGACGACTACGGCCGCGCGCTCGGCGAAGCCTTCCAGATCGCCGACGACCTGCTCGACGTCGAAGGCGACGCTGCCGCGCTCGGCAAGCAGACCGGTCAGGACGCGGCGCTGGGCAAGACCACCTTCGTCACCCAACTCGGCATCGACGGCGCAAAACAGCGCGTGCGCGACCTGCTGGCCAAGGCGGACAGCGCGCTGGCGCCGTTCGGATCGCGCGGCGACGTGCTGCGCGCCACCGCCCGGTTCGTCGCCGAACGCAAAAGCTAAAGGATGGCGATGCGCGGCGACACCGATCCGGACCCGCGCCTTGCCCGCTTGCGCAAGCTCCCGAAGCCGCTCCGCATCGTTTACGCGCGGCCACGCACCTTCGTGTCGGCGGCGGTAGGCATCGTTACCTTCCTGCTGTTGCCCGCCTCATGGCGACTGGTGACGCGGCTATTGATCGGCTGGGATGTTTTTACGGCGCTCTATCTCGTCCTTGCCTTCGGCATGATGCTGCGCCGCGGCACCACTCACATCCGTCGCAATGCGGTGATGCAGGACGACGGCCGCTTCCTGATTTTGATGGTGACGGCGCTCGGCGCTTTCGCCAGCATCGCGGCGATCGTCTCCGAACTCGGCGCGACACATCGCGGAGCCGCCAAACTGACGCTGGCGACCGGCACCATCGCTCTATCCTGGGCGATGGTCCATACCACCTTCGCGCTACACTATGCTCATGATTTCTATCGCGGCGCCAAACCCGGCGGACTCGCCTTTCCAGGCAACGACGAAAACGGCGAGGAGCCCGACTATTGGGACTTCGTCTATTTCTCGTTCGTCGTCGGCATGACCGCGCAGGTCTCCGATGTCGGAATCACCAACAAAGCCATCCGCCGTACCGCGACCGCGCACGGCGTGATCTCGTTTATTTTCAATACGGCGTTGGTGGCGCTGATGGTCAATATCGCCGCCAGCGCGATTTGACCGGTCATTCGCCGAAACGCGAACTCCGGAAACCTCAGGCGCCTATCCCGAACGATGCGCCGAGGTAGCGGATCAACCGGAAGACCTGATCCGAATAAAGCCCGTTATTCATCACCTGATCGACGCCGTAGAGGAAAAAGGCCGCGACCAATACCGCCAGCGCTGCACGCATGAAAATTGACCATTGGCTCCCACAATCAAAAGCAAATAAGCTGGAACCAGGTATTTTGTTCCGCAAGGGAGGTCCGCCGTGACCTATGACCGTTCCACCGTCGAAGCCGTGGTTCAAAACTATTTCGACGGCCTTTATGAAGGCAATGCCGAACAGCTCGAAGCCATCTTCCATCCGACCGCCGACCTGCGCTGGCTGGAAAAGGGAGAATTGAAGATCCTCACCGTACCAGACTGGATGACGTGGATCCGGAAGCGGCCGTCCGCCAAGGCCGAGGGCAAACCCCGCAATGACTTTGTCATGACGATCGACCGTTCCGATGAGAACACGGCGTTCATCAAGGTCAAATGCCAGTTGCCGCCGCGCTATTTCACCGACTATCTGATCGCCATGAAGCTCGCCGACGGCTGGCGGATCGTCTCCAAATCCTACCGCTACGATCTCGGCGCGTAGCCTTCCTCCCGCCTGCCATTGCCGGTCTTGAGCCGGCAGTCCATTTTTTCCTGAAGCTTGTGAAAGATGGGTGCCCGGACCGGGCCGGACACGACGACTGTCGATTTTGCTTGCGTTGATCCGGCTTGAAACCATCATGCTCCGCGCATGATCGCTTCCTTTTTCACGTTCCTGCTGATCCTCACCGTGCTTGGCGCATCGGCGACGCTGGCGCGCAAGCTGACCGTCGCGCCGGCCATCGTCTTCCTGATCGTCGGCATCGCGATCGCCTTCCTGCCCGGCTTTCCCCGCATCGAGATGCAGCCGGAAGGGGTTCTGCTGCTGGTGCTGCCGCCGCTGATCTATTCCGCCGGCGTCTCGATGAGCTGGCGGGAATTCAAGTACAACCTGCGGCCGATCGCGCTGCTCGCCATCGGCTGCGTGATTTTCACCACCGTGCTGGTCGCCGCTGCCGCGCATTGGATTCTGGGCCTGCCATGGGGCGTCGGTTTCGTGCTGGGCGCCATCGTCTCGCCGCCCGACGTGGTGGCGCCCCTTGCCATCGCCAGACGGCTGAAGCTGCCGCACCGCATTCTCGTCATCCTCGAAGGCGAAGGGCTCGCCAACGACGCCACCGCGCTGATCCTCTATCGCTTTGCCGTGCTCGCGGTCAGCACCGGTACGTTCTCGCTGACGACCGCCACCGAGACTTTCATCGCGATTCTGTTCGGTGAGGTGCTGTTCGGTGCCATGGTCGGCTGGCTCAGCCTGCGGCTGCGCAAATGGGCACACGATCCGCGCGTCGAGATTTCGCTATCGCTGTTGACGCCCTATCTGGCGTTCTGGGTGCCGGAGCACCTCGGCGGCTCGGGCGTTCTCGCCGCCATGACCGCCGGGCTTTATGTGAGCTGGAACGGCCCGCTGCTGATTTCATCGGCAACGCGCCTGCAAGGCATTTTCTTCTGGGACTTCGTGATCTGGCTGATCGAGGGCGTGCTGTTCCTCACCATCGGCTTCCAGCTGCGGCTGCTGCTGGAAAAAGCGCACGCCTGGCCGATGAGCGAGATCGTTGTCGCCATTGCCATCACCTCGGCCATCGTGATCCTCGCGCGCTTCCTGTGGGTGTTTCCGGGCACCTATTTGCAGACCGCATTGATCCGGCGCCGTCGCCCGCACACGCCGAGGCCGCCATGGCGCGAGATCGTGGTGATCGGCTTTACCGGCATTCGCGGCGTCGTCTCGCTGGCGGTGGCGCTCGCCCTGCCGCTGACACTGCCGGGCGGCGAGGAATTCCCGTATCGCGACCTGATCCTGTTCGTGAGCTTCGGCGTCATTTTCGTGACGCTGGTCGGCATCGGCCTGACGCTACCGCTGGTGGTCAAGGGGCTCGGCCTGTCGCACCGCGGTCAACTCGAAGCCATCGAGGAACGCGAGGCGGAAATCGCCGCGCGGCGCGACATCATCCGGTCGGCGCGTGGCGAACTCGACCGGATCATCAAGGAACGCGAACTGCCGAAAAGCCTCGCGCGCTTTCTGGAAGCGCGTCATGAGACGCGGATGCGCGCGCTGCCGGATCCGCCCTCCGAGGCCGGTCAGCCGACGCCGGCCACCAGGGGCGCGGCGCTGGTGCGCGAGATCATCACCATCGAACGCACGCTGCTGCACAAGCTGCTGCGCGACGGCAAGATCACCGACGAGACGCGGCGACGGATCGAGCGCGATCTCGATCTGGAGGAAGCCGCCGTCGACAACCGGGAAAAGAACTCGCCGCTCTGACAACAAGACGCGCGGTTAACATGCGCTCTCCGTCATGCCCGCGCATAGCCGTTCGAAGAACGGCGTCGCTTCGCTCGCCTATGTCGCGGGCATCCACGTCCTGAAAATTTACATCGGGGGCAAAAACGTGGATGGCCGGAACAAGTCCGGCCATGACGACAGGGTGAGTTAGCGCGGTCGCGGTTGAAAGTTATTCCGCCGCAGTGACTTCAGGCACCTTCGCGCCGCTACCGTAGCGCTGGTCGATATAGTCGATCACCAGCGCCTTGAAGTCGGCGGCAATGGTCGGACCGCGCAGGGTGCGGAATTTCTTGCCGTCGACGAAGACGGGCGCGGATGGCGCTTCGCCGGTACCGGGCAGCGAGATGCCGATGTCGGCATGCTTGGATTCGCCGGGACCATTGACGATGCAGCCCATCACCGCGACGTTGAGGGCCTCGACGCCGGGATAGCGGGTCTTCCACGCCGGCATTTCGTCGCGAATGAAATCCTGAATGCTGCGCGCAAGCTCCTGGAACGTCGTCGACGTGGTGCGGCCGCAACCGGGACAGGCCGCAACCAGCGGCACGAAGGTGCGGAATCCCATGGTCTGCAACAATTCCTGCGCCACCTGTACCTCGCGGGTGCGGTCGCCGCCGGGCTCCGGCGTCAGGGAAATGCGGATGGTGTCGCCGATCCCCTGCTGCAACAGGATGCCGAGCGCGGCCGACGACGCAACGATGCCCTTCGATCCCATGCCCGCTTCGGTCAACCCGAGATGGATGGCGTAATCGGAGCGCGAAGCGAGATCCTGATAGACCGCAATCAGATCCTGCACCGCCGACACTTTCGCCGACAGGATGATGCGGTTCTTCGGCAGCCCGATGTCCTCGGCACGTTCGGCCGACGACAGCGCCGATTGCACCATGGCCTCGCGCATCACCGCGCGGGCGTCGCGCGGGTTCGGCAGCGTGGCGTTCTCCTCCATCAGGTGCGTCAGCAATTCCTGATCGAGCGAGCCCCAGTTGGCGCCGATGCGCACCGGCTTGCCATACTTGATCGCGAATTCGACAATGTCGGTGAACTGCTTGTCGCGCTTGTCCTTGAAACCGACGTTGCCCGGATTGATGCGATACTTGTCGAGCGCCTCCGCGCAGGCCGGATGATCGGCCAGAAGCTTGTGGCCGATGTAGTGGAAATCGCCGACCAGCGGCACGGTGACGCCGCGCTTGCGCAGACCGTCGCGGATGTGGGGAACCGCCGCCGCCGCCTCGTCGCGATCGACGGTGATACGGACCAGTTCGGAACCGGCGCGCGCCAGTGCCGCGACCTGCTCGACGGTACCGGCCACATCCGCGGTATCGGTATTGGTCATCGATTGCACGACGATGGGGGCGCCGCCGCCGACGGCGACGTTTCCGACCTTGACCTGGACGGTTTTATGCCGCGGCTGCGGGCCGGCGACGTCGATTTGGGACGGTTTTTCGGGCTTGTTCATGGGGTCTCGAATATCAGGTTTTGGGCTGGTTCAGCAATGGATCAGTCACGCGCGGCGCCGGCCGGTTCACCAGGTAAAGGCCGGCCGTCACCAGAATGGCGGCGCCGCCGAAGGCCAGCGTCAGCGGCTCATCAAGGATGAAATGGCCCGCCGCGACGCCAAATAAAGGGGTCAGGAAGGTAAATGCCGACAATTTGCTCGCCGAATAGGTCTTCACCAGCATGAACCAGAGCAAAAAGGTGGCTCCCACGACCCATACCGCTTGATAGGCCATTAACGATACCGCGAGCGTTCCCGGAAACCGGGTCATGCTCTCGCCCGAAAGCCAGGCCCCAAGGCCCAGAATCGGGATCGAGACCGCGAGCTGATAGCCCAGCCCTTTTTCAGCCGGCGCACTCCGCAACCGGCTGGCCTTGACGACCAGCGTGGTCGCCGCCCACAGGCTGCCGGCGCCGATCATCATTGCGTCGCCCAGCAGCACCATGGCATCGACGTTGGGCTGCGGCACCCCGATGGCGACGGCGACACCCGCGAACGACAACAGCAGTCCCAGCCACTGCACGCCGCTGAGACGCTCCCCGAGAAACTGATAGGAGCCGAACGCGACAAAAAACGGCGCGGTGTAGAGAAAGACCACGGCGCGCGACGCCGTCGTCCACACCAGGCCGCGAAACATCAAAACAAATTCAAGGCCGAACAACACGCCTACCCATAGTCCGGCGCGAAGCGTGCCATCGCGCGTGAACAGCGGCACGCCTCGCAGCGCGGCGACGAGCGATATAACGATCAGCCCGCCGACCGAACGCAGCGCGGCCTGCGTCAGCGGCGGAATCTCCGGCAGCACCAGCTTGATCGCGACCTGGTTGAACCCCCAGGTCAGACAAAGCAGGATCATGATGGCAACAGCGCTGACGTCGAGCGCGCGCTCGTTGGAGGACGGCGAGTTGATGATTTGCCTCTATATGTTTGTTGACGGCTGGATGGCAGCCACTCAATTGTTGTTCGGCGGGCAATTTGGCCGACGAATGATACTGCTGTCATGACGGGATGCAAACCGGCGCATGACGGCGACCGCGCGGCCAGAATCAAAGAATTGAGAAAGTCGAACGCCCCCTATTCCGCGGTGGCTTTGGCTACCCCGTGGCGGTTTGGCAATGCGCGCAGACGCCGGTGATTTCCACCACCGAAAGCCTCGGCACAAAACCGGTCTGACGTGCCGCATCGTTGAGACTTTGAGTAGCCGGACCGGCGACGATTTCGCCGACCGAACCGCAGCTCTCGCAAATCAGGAATGCAACCATCGACCCGCTATCGTGGTCGCTTCCGCAGGCGAGAAAGGCGTTGCGGCTCTCGATGCGATGGACGAGGCCGTTCCCGATCAGAAAATCCAACGCCCGATAGACTGTAATCGGCGCCGGCCGCGTCCGGTGGGTGGCGAGTTCATCGATCACTTCATAAGCGCCCAGCGGACGATGGCTCGTCAGCAATGCCTCCAGCACCTGGCGCCGGATCGGCGTCAGTTTTTGTGCCCGGCGCTGGCACACCCGTTCCGCATGATCGAGAGCATCCGCGGTGCAGCGCTCGTGATCGTGATCGGGGGTGGGAAAAGCCGGTTTCATTGCAGGCATGGAACGAGAAATTCCTGTTGGATGCGGTTTACCGCGAAAACGATACCGGCGCTGCAATTTTCAGCATGAGGACGATTCCCGAAAGATGCACTCGCCGCGCGGAGCTGACCGCCGGGACCGACGACGCGTCGGGAACCGGTCCCAAGGCCGCCACCGTCATAACCATGCAGCTTTTGCAATGCAGTATCTTATATTGCAATGCAACACAAAAGCCCCAAATGCGTTCGACACTGGCGCTTCGTTCCGGATTTGCAACTCCGGGGAACCAAGCTGACAACCGCAAAGAGGCATTTTTTGGCTGGCACGCTCAAATCCTATCTCGACGGCCTGACCGGCTGGAGCCTGGCGGGAACCGCCAAATCCCCCGACAGCGGCATCAGGAAGATCAACCTGGCGCTGCAAGGCGGCGGTGCGCACGGAGCCTTTACATGGGGCGTTCTCGACCATTTGCTAGCCGATGAGCGGCTTGAGATCGCCGGCATGTCCGGGGCATCGGCCGGTGCGTTGAACGCCGTCATGGTTGCCGACGGTCTCGCCCGCGGCGGTCGCGACGAAGCGCGCAAGCGCCTCGCGGACTTCTGGCGCGCCGCCAGCGCCGGCGGCGACCTGCCCCCGATGCAGCGGGCTGTGGCCGACCGGCTGTTCTCGCTGATGCCGTTCGCCGCGACGCCGATGCAGAACTGGTTCGAGGCGATGTCGCGCTATTTTTCGCCCTATGAACTCAATCCGCTCAACATCAACCCGCTCAAGGATCTCATTGCACGCTTCGTCGACTTCGAAGCCGTGCGCACCAGCGGTCTGCCGGTGTTCCTTGCCGCGACCAACATCCATACCGGGCGGCTGCGCATCTTTTCCGGAGACGCCATTTCCGCCGACGCGGTCATGGCCTCGGCTGCATTGCCGTTCATGTTCCGCGCCGTCGAGATCGATGGCATTCCCTATTGGGATGGCGGCTACATGGGAAATCCCGCGATCTTCCCGTTTCTGCACGCCACCGATGCCGAGGATGTCCTGGTGGTGCAGGTCAATCCGGTGTCGCGCGCCGCCACCCCGCGCACGTCGTCGGAGATCATCAACCGGCTCAATGAAATCACGTTCAACTCGGCCCTGATTTCGGAACTGCGCGCGATGGACTTCGCCAATCAACTGGTCGATAGCGGCCGTCTGCGCGAAGGCGCCGGCCCCAACCAATACCGCAAACTGAACATCCACCGGATCGATCTGGGTCGCCTCGGCGAGCGCCTGACCGCGTCCAGCAAGATGAAAACCGACTACGATTTCTTTGAACTGCTGCACCGGGCCGGCCAGCGCGCCGCCCGCCACTTCCTCGAACAGCACTTCGACGACATCGGCCATCACAGCACCCTCGATCTCGCCGCGGAATCCGGCGTCGAGTGGGCGTAACCGCTGCAAACCCGGTCATCGACTCTTAAGGATACGCGCGCATACCCGCAGCCATGAGCGTTCCGCAGGCCAGCTTTCTCCAAGGCTCAATGGAAAATTCGTAAGCATTGCTTATTATATCGCAAGCTTATGGAGTGGCGATGTCCAGTTCCGGAACCATCGATGTCGATTTCCTGTTTGCCCTGTTCGAGGTGCAGCGGTTGCTGCGGCTTTACGCGGACAAGCAGGCGTCGCAATACGGCCTCACCCGCACGCAGTGGGCGGTGCTGGCCAAGGTCGAACGCTCGGAGGGTCTCAAGCAAACCGAAGTCGCCGAAATGCTGGAGATGAAACCGATCACATTGACGCGACTGATCGACAAATTGTGCGACAGCGGCCTGCTCGAACGGCGCAGTGACGCCAGCGACCGGCGCGTCAATCGTCTTTATTTAACCAAGGCGGCACGACCGCTGATGGCGAAGCTGGCGGCATTGCGTTCGTCGATCGTTGCCAATGCCTGTACCGGTCTCAGCTACAGCGAAACACACCGACTGGTGACGCAACTTGAAACCATCAAGGACAACGTCCGCGATGCGCTGCAAGCCGCACCGGAAGCCACGAAATTGAAGGAACGCCGTTATGGCTGAACCCGCGCTTAAACTTGCCCCCGAGCAGAAGGCCAATCCGCCCGCGCAAGCACCCGAAGCCCCGGCCGAAGCGCAACGGCGCGGCGCGGGCGGCGCTCTGCGGCGCTATCGCCGGCCGTTGTTGCTGGTGGTGTTGCCGCTTGTCGCACTGATCGGCGGCCTCGAGTTCTATCTCAGCGGCGGGCGTTACGTCACCACCGACGACGCCTATGTCGGCGCGCAGAAAGTCCTGATCACGCCCGAGATATCCGGCAAGATCGACAAGGTGACGGTGAAGGAAGGCCAGCACGTCAAAAAGGGCGACCTGCTGTTCGAGATCGATCCGGTGCCGTTCCGCCTCGCGCTTCAACAGGCCACCGCCAAACTCAACGAAGCCAAGGTCACTTACGACAATCTGCGCTCCAACCTGACGCTGTACGCGACGTCGTCGGAACTGTCGCAGCAAAGCATCGAGTTGAAGCAGCGCGACGTCGAGCGCAAGTCATCGCTGGTCAAGAGCAATTCCGGCTCGCAACTCGACCTCGACAACAGCCTGAGCGGGCTCGTACAGGCGCGTGGCCTGAATCAGATTCTGCAGCAGCAGATCGCCAATGCGCGAAACCAATTGCTCGGTAACCCCGACCTGCCGCTTGAGCAGTTTCCGGCCTATGCGCAAGCCAAGGCTGCGCTCGCGGACGCGCAACGCAACCTCGATCACACCGAGTTGCGCGCGCCGATCAACGGCATCGCAACCCAGGTCGATAACATCCAGCTCGGCCGCTTTGTCGCCGCGGGAACCCCGGTGTTCAGCGTCATCGATACGTCGGCGCCCTGGGTCGACGCCAATCCGAAGGAGTCCGACTTCACCTATGTCGCGGTGGGGCAGCCAGTCACCATCGATGTCGATGCGTTTCCAGACCACCAGTTCAAGGGCACCGTCGGCTCGCTCAGCCCCGGCACCGGCGCGACCTTCGCGATCCTGCCGCCGCAGAACGCCACCGGCAACTTCGTCAAGATCGTGCAGCGCGTTCCGGTCCGGATCTACTTCGACGCCAATGATGCCGACGTGCAGCGCCTGAAGGCGGGCATGAGTTCGTATGTCTCGATCGACACCAACCATCGGCGGACGCTTGCCGGCCTGTTCGGACTGGGATCGACCAAAGTGCCCGCCCAGCAACCGGCCAAAGACAAGCAGAACTGACCATGACGAGCGCCGCACATCCCGTTGCGGTTCCGGGCCTGCGCCGGAACATGGTGACGATCTGCGCCATGACCGCCACCATCATGCAGGCGCTCGACACCACCATCGCCAACGTGGCGCTGCCCTATATGCAGGGCAGCCTGTCGGCATCGCAGGACCAGATCAACTGGGTGCTAACGTCCTACATCGTCGCCGCCGCGATCATGACCGCGCCGGTCGGATGGATCGCCAATCGTTTCGGCCGCAAGCGCATTTTCATCATCTGCTCGGCCGGCTTCACGATCGCGTCGGTCCTGTGCGGCCTGTCGCAGGATATCACCCAGATGGTGCTGTTCCGGCTGTTGCAAGGCGTGTTCGGCGCGGCGCTGGTGCCGTTGTCGCAGGCCGTGATGCTCGACAGCTACGCGCTACATGAACGCGCCAAGGCGATGGCGATCTGGGGCATGGGCGTGATGATGGGGCCGATCATGGGCCCGTCGCTCGGCGCCTGGCTGACCGAAACCTATTCCTGGCACTGGGTGTTCTTCGTCAATCTGCCATTCGGCATCATCACCGTCATCGGCCTGCTGATCTTCATGGATGAGACGCGGCTCGATACCAAGCTTCAGTTCGACTGGTTCGGATTTGCGGCGCTGGCGGTCGGGATCGGCGCGCTGCAACTGGCGCTGGATCGCGGCGAGCAACTCGACTGGTTCAACTCGTGGGAAATCGTAATCGAGTTCATCGTCTCGGGGGTCGGGTTCTATTATTTCTTCGCGCACTCGTTCACGACCGACCGCCCCTTCATTCAATTCGCGATCTTCAAGGACAAGAACTTCGCCGCCGGCTGCATCTTCATGGTGGTGATTGGCGTCGTGCTGTTCTCCACCATGGCGCTGGCGTCTCCGCTGTTCCAGAACGCGTTCGGCTACCCGATCCTCACCGCCGGCCTGCTGCTGGCGACACGCGGCAGCGGCACCTTCGTCGCCATGATGATGGTCAGCCGATTGATGAAATATCTCGAAGCAAAATACCTGATCGCAGCCGGCCTGGCGCTGATCGCCGTCACGCTCTACGAGATGACCGGCTGGACCGCCGATACGCAGGTAAAGACCATCGTCATCAACAGCGTCATTCAGGGCTTCGGGCTGGGACTGGTTTTCGTGCCGCTGACCACGGCCGCGTTCCTGACGCTGCCCAATCATTTGCGCACCGACGGCACCTCGATGCTGACGCTGGTGCGAAACGTCGCCAGCTCGATCGGCATTTCCATCGTCATCGCGCAATTGACGAGCGGCACCTCCCGCGTTCACGCCGTGCTCGCCGAGCACATCACGCCGTTCAACAATGCGCTGCAGATGCCCAACGTCACCAGCATGATCAATCTGCAAACCGACGCCGGTCGCGCGCTGATGGATACCATCCTTTACGCGCAGGCACAGATCATCGCCTTTTCGCAGGATTTCGAGCTTGTGGTGCTGGTGACGCTGTGCGCCATCCCGCTGGCTTTCATCATGGGATCGACGAAAGAATCGATGCGCCACCCCGGCACGTCCGATCATGCGGCCGTCATGGAGTGACGACGATTCAGCCCACGCAAGCTCCACGCTTGTCGTGGCTTGTATATCTTCCCGTTATCGCGAAGAGCGAGAACGACGAAGCAATCCAGGCTTCCTGAAATCACTGGATTGCTTCGCAGAGCCTGCCATCGGGCCGGCGAAGCCGGACCCGTTGGCCCGCAATGACGATCCTGTCTGATATCATTCCGTCAGATGTCGAAGAACACCGTCTCGTTATCGCCCTGCAGGTGGACGTCGAAACGATAGGTCGCGCCGCCGGCATCGCGCTTGGCGACCAGCGTCGTCCGCCGATCGGCAGGCACCTGCGCCAGCACCGGGTCGGCGGAATTCCTGTCGGCCTCGTCATCGAAATAGATCCGGGTGTAGAGATGCAGCAGCATGCCACGCGCATACACCGCGAGCAGGATGTGCGGCGCCTGCGGCTTGCCGTCAGGGTCCGGCACCACACCCGGCTTGACGGTATCGAACGAAAACTCTCCCTTGGCGCCGGCACCGCAACGGCCGAACCCCTTGAAAGTGGCGTTGGGCAGCGCCCGCGTGTCGCGCGGATTGGCGAAGCGGCCCTGCGCGTCGGCCTGCCAGATTTCCAGCATGGCATCGGGGATCACCGCACCATCGCCATCGAATACCTGCCCATGAATGCGGATTCGATCGCCGGCGGTATCCGGTGTCACGAGGTCATTGCTGAAGGCATCGTTCCAGTCGTACTTGCCGCCGGGGGTCAGCCCGTAAGCGAAATACGGGCCGACGGTTTGCGACGGGGTCAGGCCAGCCATTACTTGGTCTCCATCGGGGTAGCGTTGCGTCCGCGCAGGACGATGTCGAAGCGGTAGCACAACGCCCAATCGGGCTTGGTGTTCTCGAGATCGAAATTGGACACCATCCGCATCCGCGCCTTTTCGTCGGGCACCGAATTGAAGATCGGATCGAACTCGAACAGCGGGTCGCCCGGGAAATACATCTGCGTCACCAGACGCGAAACGAAGGAATAGCCGAACACCGAGAAGTGGATGTGCGCCGGTCGCCAGGCATTGGGGTGGTTGCCCCATGGATAGGCGCCGGGCTTGATGGTGACGAAACGATAGTAACCGTTGGCGTCGGTCTGGGCCCGGCCGGCGCCGGTGAAGTTCGGATCGAGCGGCGCCGGGTGCTGATCGACGACGTGAATGTAACGACCGCAGGCATTGGCCTGCCAGATCTCCAGCAACGTGTTCGGGACACCGCGGCCGTCCTCGTCGCGGACATGGCCGTGCACGATGATGCGCTCGCCGAGCGGCTCGCCGCCATGTTGCGTGGTCAGGTCGTTGTCGTTGGGCCGCACGGTCTCATGGCCGTATACGGGCCCGGTGAGTTCGGACAGCGTGTGCCGGATCAGGATCAACGGCTTGCGCGGCGAACGCTTCGGCGTGCTCTTGTAACCGGGAAACAACCGCGGCGGATGCGCCGCGTTGCTCTCGCGTGGATAGATCAGCGACATGTTCATCATCCTCCCGCCACTGACGCGCAGGCCAGCGGTTTTTCGTTGTGACCCGCGCTAGTCGCGCCGATCAGTTCATTTTCTCGAGCGCCATCGCAACGCCCTGCCCGACACCGACGCACATCGTCGCCAGCGCCAGCTTGCCGCCGCGCTTTTCCATGCCGTGCACCGCGGTCAGCGCCAGTCGCGCGCCACTCATACCGAGCGGGTGGCCGAGCGCGATGGCGCCGCCATGCGGATTGACAAAATCGGCATCGTCCTGAACGCCGAGCTGCCGCAGGCAGGCTATACCCTGCGAGGCAAACGCCTCGTTGAGCTCGATCAAATCGAAGTCGGAAATTTTCAGCCCCAGCCGCTCCATCAGCTTGCGGGTGGCCGGCACCGGACCCATGCCCATGATCCGCGGCGGCACCCCCGCCGAGGCAAGGCCGAGAATGCGCGCGCGCGGCGTCAGGCCATGCTTCTTGACCGCCGCTTCGGAGGCGAGAATCATCGCGGCAGCACCGTCGTTGACGCCGGAGGCATTACCGGCGGTCACGGTGCCGGGATCGCGCACGATCGGCTTGAGCTTGGCAAGGGCTTCCGGCGTCGTGTCGGGGCGCGGATGCTCGTCCTTGTCCACCACGGTTGGACCGGCCTTGCCGCCCGGAATGGTGATCGGGATGATCTCCTCGGCGAAATAACCGCTTGCGATCGCAACGCCGGCGCGCTGCTGCGAGCGAAGCGCGAAAGCATCCTGATCGGCGCGCGATATCTGGAATTCCTCGGCCACGTTCTCGCCGGTGGTCGGCATCGGATCGACGCCGTATTGCGCCTTCAGCAACGGATTGATGAAACGCCAGCCGATGGTGGTGTCGAACATTTCGGCGCTGCGCGCGAAAGCCGTCGGCGCTTTGCCCATCACGAACGGCGCGCGCGTCATCGATTCGACGCCGCCGGCGATCGCGAGGTCGATCTCTCCGGCGCGAATGGCACGGGCCGCGGCGCCGACAGCATCAAGCCCCGAGGCGCAGAGCCGGTTGAGCGTCTGGCCCGGCACCGAATCCGGCAGACCCGCCAGCAACAGCGCCATGCGCGCAACGTTGCGGTTGTCCTCGCCGGCCTGATTTGCCGATCCGAGATAAACCTCATCCACCGCCGACCAGTCGAGCTTGGGATGGCGCTCTTTGAGCACCTTGATCGGGGCGGCGGCCAGATCGTCGGCACGCACTTTGGCCAGTGAGCCTCCGAAACGACCGATCGGGGTCCGGACAGCATCGCAGAGAAAAACGTCGCGCATAGTAAAAGCTCCCGGCTTGTGGCCACCCGCGCAGGATCGCCGGATGAGAAGAAATCCAATGATCGAGAGGTTTTAAGAACCTATCCAGACCAGGTCAATTGAAACGCGGCACAACCAGCGCCGCGTTCCGGCGCGGTCGGATATGCGCTCCCATCCGGGCTTGCGAAGCGATCGCCGTCTTATGCGTGGAAATCGTGCATGGCGGACCCAACGCCATAGGATCGAGCGGCAAAACTTTGTAGCTTGCGCCGCCATGACGATCCATTCCGCCCCCCACCCGCAACCCGATCCTCCGCCATCCGACACCGCACCGGCGGCACGGCTGACGCCGATGATGGAACAATACCTCGAGATCAAGGCCGCCAATCCCGGGCTGCTGCTGTTCTACCGGATGGGCGATTTCTACGAAATGTTCTTCGAGGATGCCGAAACCGCGTCGCGCGCGCTCGGCATCGTGCTGACCAAGCGCGGCAAGCACCAGGGCGACGACATCCCGATGTGCGGCGTGCCGGTAGAGCGCGCCGACGACTACCTGCATCGGCTGATTGCGCTCGGCCATCGCGTCGCGGTGTGCGAGCAGATGGAAGATCCGGCCGCCGCCCGCAAGCGCGGCAACAAGAGCGTGGTCAAGCGCGACGTGGTGCGGCTGGTGACGCCCGGCACGCTGACCGAGGACAATCTGCTCGATGCCCGCGCCAACAACTACCTGCTGGCGCTGGCGCGCGCCCGCGCGTCCTCCGGCGACGACCGCATCGGTCTCGCCTGGATCGACATCTCGACCGCCGAATTCATGGTGACGGAGTGCGGCCTCGGCGAGCTTGGCGCGACGCTGGCGCGGATCAATCCCAACGAGGCCATCGTCACCGACGCCCTTTACAACGACGAAACCCTCGGCCCGCTGTTGCGCGAGCTATCCGCCGTGACGCCGCTGACCCGCGACGTATTCGATGCCGCCACCGCCGAGCGGCGCTTGTGCGATTATTTCGCCGTGGCCACCATGGATGGCCTGAGCGCGATGTCGCGGCTGGAGGCCACCGCCGCCGCTGCCGCCGTCACCTACATCGACCGCACGCAGGTCGGCAAACGTCCGCCGCTGTCGCCGCCGACCCGGGAGGCGACCGGCGCGACGATGGCGATCGATCCGGCCACCCGCGCCAATCTCGAACTGACGCGGACTCTGGCCGGCGAACGGCGAGGCTCGCTGCTCGACGCCATCGACGGGACCATCACCGCCGCCGGATCGCGGCTCCTGGCGCAACGCCTTGCCGCGCCGTTGACCGATACCGCCGCCATTACGCATCGCCTCGATGCGATCGGCGCCTTCGTTGACGACCCGGCGGCCCGCAACGATATCCGCACGACATTGCGCGCAGCCCCCGACATGTCGCGCGCGCTGGCGCGGCTGTCGGTGGGGCGCGGCGGCCCGCGCGACCTTGCGGCCCTGCGCGACGGCATCGTCGCCGCCGATCAGGCGCTGGCGCGGCTGCAACACCTCGGCGACCTGCCGCGCGATCTGACCGCCGTCGCCGACGCGCTGCGCCGACCCTCCCGCGAGCTGGCGCGCGAGTTCGAACGTGCTCTGGGCGAACAATTACCGCTGATAAAGCGCGACGGCGGCTTCGTGCGCGAGGGTTACGAAGCGGCGCTCGACGAAACCCGCAAGCTGCGCGACGACTCGCGCCGCGTGGTGGCCGAGATGCAGGCGCGCTACGCCGACGACACCGGGATCAAGGGCCTCAAGATCCGACACAACAACGTGCTGGGCTATTTCGTCGAGGTGACGGCGCAACATGGCGACAGGCTGATGGCGCCGCCGCTCAACGCCACCTTCATTCATCGCCAGACCCTCGCCGGACAGGTGCGTTTCACCACCTCGGAACTCGGCGAGATCGAAGCCAGGATCGCCAATGCCGGCGACCGCGCGCTGGGCCTCGAACTGGAGATTTTCGACCGGCTTTGCACCGAGGCGATAAACGCCAGCGACGACCTGCGCGCCGCCGCGCATGCTTTCGCCACGCTGGATGTGGCGACGTCGCTGGCGAAACTCGCGGTCGACGACAACTATGTGCGGCCGGACATCGATGCATCGCTCGGCTTCGCCATCGAAGGCGGCCGTCATCCGGTGGTCGAGCAGGCGCTCAAGCGCGATGGCCAGCCGTTCATGGCCAACAACTGCGATCTATCACCGGGACCGGCGCAATCATCGGGACAGATCTGGCTCATCACCGGCCCCAACATGGCCGGCAAATCCACCTTCCTGCGCCAGAACGCGCTGATCGCGCTGCTGGCGCAGACCGGCAGTTATGTCCCCGCATCGCGCGCCCGCATCGGCATCGTCGATCGCCTGTTCTCGCGTGTCGGCGCCGCCGACGACCTGGCCCGCGGCCGCTCCACCTTCATGGTGGAGATGGTGGAGACCGCCGCGATCCTCAATCAGGCCTCAGAGCGCGCGCTGGTGATCCTCGATGAGATCGGGCGCGGCACCGCGACCTTCGATGGCCTCTCGATCGCATGGGCGGCGATCGAGCACCTGCACGAAGCCAACAAATGCCGCGCGCTGTTCGCCACGCACTACCACGAGCTCACCGCATTGTCGGCCAGGCTGCCGCGGCTGTTCAATGCCACCGTCCGCGTCAAGGAATGGCACGGCGAGGTGGTGTTCCTGCACGAAGTGCTGCCGGGATCGGCGGACCGCTCCTACGGCATTCAGGTCGCAAAACTTGCAGGGCTCCCGCCGACCGTCGTCGCGCGGGCCAAATCCGTGCTGGCAAAACTGGAAGCCAACGACCGCGGACAGACGACGCGAGCGCTCGTTGACGACCTTCCGCTGTTCGCGGTGCCGTCGCGCGCCGCCGCCGAACCGCAGCCGCCCAGCGAAGCCGAAGAACTTGTTGCGGCGCTCGGAAAACTCGATCCGGACGAGATGTCGCCGCGCGAGGCTCTCGACGCGCTTTATTCCCTCAAGGCCAAGCTGCCGAAAACCTGACCGGAGTCCTCTCGGTCTTTGATGGAATCAGAACCGGGACTTCATGATTTTGGCCCGAGGCGGCTTTCTTCCCGCGAACGGCATCCACTTCGCTTGAAGACGCTTTAGCCGGTTGCGCCACGGCGGCTGACGGCCCACAGCCCGAGATTCCAGCAGACGGAGACCGCCAAACCGAGGATCAGGCCGATGACCGATCCGAGATGCAACGCGCCGAGATAAAGCGCCGCAACCCCGAGGCCGAAACCGACCAGACCCCACAACGCATTGGCAACCACCGCGGCTGTCGCGCGTCCGCCGATGCGCGGATGCAAAATCAGCATGAGGCTCGAGAACACGATCGGAAAGATCGCCAGAACGCCGGTCACGAGCGGACCGACACGGCCCGATACGGCGACGACGACGGCAACCAGCAGCGCCACCAGCGAAGCGCGCAGCGGGACATCGTACCAGCGCCTGCGGATCGGCGGCATCAGCGCCTTGCGATACCGCTGCGCCAGCGGCAGGCAAACCACCGCGGCGACGGCATTCGCCGCAAGACCACCGGTGAGCGACCACGTCACGCCGCGTGTCGCCGTCGCCAGCACCAGCCACGCCGTCATGGCTACTACGAAACTCGGGATCATCGCGTGCCGCTGCGCCATCACGGCATAGATCAGGCAAAAGGCAATGGTCACGGCATTGACCGGCAGCGCCGCCAGCGCGCTCTCCGCAATGAACGTGCTGTCGTGATCCAGCGCTAGAAAGACGTAGACCGGCCCGGTCGAGAGCGGCAACGTCGCGATCAGCGCGCCGATCACCGGCCCGGATCGCTCGGTGACGATCGAGGCGGTCACGACAAAGACCGCGGCAACCACCATGCGCAGCACCAGCAACAAGACGAATGCAAGGTCGGGAGAATCGGGCATCAGGGCGTCATGCCCGGCTTTGCACCGGCTAGCCACGCCCTAAATTGCATTGATGGGATGCGCGTGCCGACAGAGGCTGCGGCGATCCCTGCCCGCCACCAGCTAAACGCGATGCATTGCCGCCGACATCTTCGGCCCGCTCTTGATGGTTTGATAAACCACGCAATAGCGCTCCGTGATCTTGAGAAGCAAATCGAGCTTGTCCTGCGGCGCGTCGGTATCGACATCGAAGCGCAGGCGGATTTCAGCGAAGCCGACCGGCGTTTCCTTGTCGACGCCGAGGGTGCCACGAAAATCCAGATCGCCCTCGGCGCTGACGTGTCCGGACTTCAACGGCACTTCAAGGGCGGTCGCGACCGATTTCAGCGTCACCCCGGCGCAAGCGACTAGCGCCTCCAGCAGCATGTCGCCGGAGCACAGTTCGAGACCGGAGCCGCCGGTCGCGGGATGCAACCCGGCGACCGCCAGCGCGCGACCGGTCTCAACCCTGCAGGCGATGCCTTCGCTCTCGATCGAGCCTTTCGCCTTCAAGGTGATGAAGCCCGCTTTCGGATCGGTTTTCAGTCGTTCCTTGATCGGCGCCTGCATGGCGCGGAGTTGGGCGGCGTCCATCTGGTTCTCCCGAAGCAGTTGCATGTTGAGGCCGAACGGGAGGCAAGCGTATCGGGTATCGCGGCGGATGGCACCACGGTATCGCGCTCCCCCTTTTCGACCATTCCTTGAAATTCTTGAAAATATACGTTATTTCAATAGTTTAATTAAATGATCGTCAGCCAGGGCCGATCTCAAAAAAGGCGTTCCGCAGGAACATCGTCACCACGTTGGCCAAAAACAGCAGGGAATGTCCGTGTCCGGCAAAGCTCTCGTGACAGCGCCTCCGTCGTCCGATATCCGGATTGTCATGGACAACGCCAGCGCGACACCAGTCATCAGTTCCGACAAACTCTTCGATACCGAGCGGATCACGGCCGATATCGATGCTCTCGCGGAGCGCACCAGCGGACGCGACGATGCATTCCGTTCGTCGCTGGCCCATCTGCTCAAAGCCGAATTGATCAAGGCGCGCGAGGCCGCGCAAGCCGCGCTGCTGAAAGACCGGCACGGCCGTCGTTGCGCGGAACGACTTTGCGTCATGCAGGATGAAATCATCCGCATCCTGTTCAGCGCCGCCACGCGTCATCTCTATTACTCGCCGATCCCATCGGGTGCCGAACGCATGGCGGTGGTTGCAACCGGCGGCTACGGGCGCGGCCTGATGGCGCCGGAGTCCGATATCGATCTGTTGTTCATCCTGCCCTACAAGCAGACCGCCTGGGGCGAGCAGGTCGCGGAAGCCATTCTCTATTCCCTGTGGGACATGGGCCTCAAGGTTGGGCACGCGACGCGCTCGGTCGATGAATCGATTCGTCAGGCGCGCGGCGACATGACAATTCGCACCGCGATTCTGGAAACGCGCTATCTCGCCGGCGACCGGGCACTCTACGACGAGTTGGTGACACGCTTCGACAAGGAAGTGGTGCAGGGCACGGCAGCCGAGTTCGTTACCGCCAAGCTAGCCGAGCGGGAAGATCGCCACCGCCGCGCCGGGCAATCGCGCTATCTGGTCGAGCCCAACGTCAAGGACGGCAAAGGCGGCCTGCGCGACCTGCACACGCTGTTCTGGATCGCCAAATACGTCTATCGCGTGCGCGACACCGGCGAACTGCTCGAGCGCGGCGTGTTCGATGCACACGAATTCCGGGTTTTTCGCCGCTGCGCCGACTTCCTGTGGTCGGTCCGCTGCAACATCCACTTCATCACCGGCCGCCCCGAAGAGCGGCTGTCATTCGACCTGCAGCGCGAGATCGCAATCCGGCTCGGCTACACCTCGCATCCCGGCATGCAGGATGTCGAACGCTTCATGAAACACTATTTTCTGGTCGCCAAGGATGTCGGCGACCTGACCGCAATCCTGTGCGCCAAGCTGGAGGATCAGCAGGCGAAACCCGAGCCGGTCCTGAGCCGCGTGATGGCGCGGCTTCGGCCCGGCGCCAAACGGCGGCGCGTGCCCGAAAGCGATGACTTCATCATCGACAACAATCGCATCAACCTGGCAACGCCCGACGTTTTCCGGCACGACCCGGTCAACCTGATCCGCATCTTCCGCCTCGCCCAGAAAAACAACCTCGCCTTTCATCCCGACGCCATGCGCTCGGTGACGCGCTCGCTGCGGCTGATCAACGCGCAGGTGCGCGAGGACGCCGAGGCCAATCGCCTGTTCATCGAAATCCTCACGTCCAACGATGCCGAGATCGTGCTGCGGCGAATGAACGAAACCGGCGTGCTCGGGCATTTCATCCGCGCCTTCGGCAAAATCGTGTCGATGATGCAGTTCAACATGTATCACCACTACACCGTGGACGAGCACCTGTTGCGCTGCATCGGCTTCCTTCAGGACATCGAGCGCGGCGGCAGCGAGGAGTTCGCGCTGGCGTCCGACCTGATGCGCAAGATCCGCCCCGAGCATCGCACCGTCATTTACGTGACGGTGCTGCTTCACGACATCGCCAAGGGCCGTCCGGAAGATCATTCGATCGCCGGCGCCAAGGTGGCGCGACGTCTCTGTCCGCGGCTCGGCCTCAATGCCGCCGATACCGCACTGGTGGCATGGTTGATCGAGCAGCATCTGACCATGTCGTCGGTGGCGCAGTCGCGCGATCTGTCCGACCGCAAGACCATCGAGAACTTCGCCGCCGTGGTGCAGTCGGTCGAGCACATGAAGCTGCTGACGATCCTGACCACCGCCGACATTCGCGGCGTCGGCCCTGGCGTGTGGAACGGCTGGAAGGCGCAATTGCTGCGCACGCTCTATTATGAGACCGAACCGGTGCTGACCGGCGGCTTCTCCGAGGTCAATCGCGCGCAGCGCATCGAAGTCGCGCAAGCCGAATTCCGCGCCGCTTTCCGGGAGTGGCCGGAGCCGGAGCTGAATTCCTACATCGCCCGGCACTATCCCGCCTATTGGCTCAAGGTCGACCTGCCGCGCAAGATCCGTCACGCGCGCTTTCTGCATTCCGCCGAACAGGGCCAACACAAGCTGGCCATCAACGTCGGCTTCGACGAGGCGCGCGGCGTCACCGAACTCACCATCCTCGCGCAGGATCATCCGTGGCTATTGTCGATCATCGCCGGCGCGTGCGCCTCGGCCGGCGCCAACATCGTCGATGCGCAGATTTACACCACCACCGATGGCCTGGCGCTCGACACCATCGCCATCTCGCGGGAATACGACCGCGACGAGGACGAAGGCCGCCGCGCCACCCGGATCGGCGAGACGATCGAACAGGCGCTCGAGGGCAAGCTGCGGCTGCCGGAAGTGGTGGCGCGCCGCGTCGCCAGCCGCGGCAAGCTGCGGCCATTCGTGGTCGAGCCGGAAGTCGTCATCAACAACCAGTGGTCGGACCGCCACACCGTAATCGAGGTGTCGGGCCTCGACCGGCCCGGTCTGCTATATCAACTGACCACCGCGATCTCGAAGCTCAACCTCAACATCGCCTCGGCGCACGTCTCCACCTTCGGTGAGCGCGCGCGCGACGTGTTCTACGTCACCGACCTCTTGGGCGCGCAGATCACCGCGCCGACGCGGCAAGCCGCGATCAAACGCGCGCTGGTGCATCTGCTGACCGAAGACATCGCCGCATAGGCCGCCGGCATTCGAATGGCGAAACGAGCGCCGTCCTACGCCTTGACGGCGACGCCTTCGTGCGCGAGCAGCCAGCGCTTTCGCTCAAGACCCCCGCCATAGCCGGTCAGCGAGCCGTCGGCGCCGATGACACGATGACACGGCACCACCACGCTGATCGGATTGGAGCCATTGGCATGGCCCACGGCGCGCACCGCTTTCGGCCGTGCGATCCGCGCCGCCAACGCACCGTAGCTGGTGGTGGCGCCGGCCGGAATGCTTCGTAGCGCCGACCATACCTCGCGCTGGAACGGCGTGCCGCCGAACCGGCAACGGATGGCGCGAAGCCGATCCTTTCCCTTCGCGAAGTAGAGCGAAAGCGCCTCCTTGACGGCGGCCGGGGCGGCGCCTTTGACCAGAACCGCATTACCGAACTGCTGGCCCATCAATTGCGCCATGCGATGTTCGAAATCGGCCCAATCAAGCGCGCACAGCCGCCCTTCGGCATCCGTCACCAGCAGCGCAATGCCGATCGGCGTGGCGATGCGATCCACTAAAAACTGTTCAGGCGCGGTTCGGGGCATTTGCATTTTCCAATGGCGGGCTTGATAGCTATGGGACTTGTAGCCGACATCCCGGTGGTTGAGGGGAATGACATGTTGACGATCGCCAATATTCTGGTCGCGCTGGTGGCTTTGCTGCACATCTATTTTCTCGTCCTCGAAATGTTTCTCTGGACCAAACCGCTGGGCCTCAAGACCTTCGGCAATTCCCCGGAGAAAGCCCGGGAGTCCGCCGTGCTTGCCGCCAACCAGGGGCTCTACAACGGCTTTCTGGCTATCGGCCTGATCTGGGGTTTGATCCACCCGATTCCCGCCTTCGCATTCCAGATCAAGGTTTTCTTCCTGTTGTGCGTCATCGCCGCGGGGGTCTATGGCGCCCTCAGCGTCAGCCGGCGGATTTTGTTCGTCCAGGCGGCCCCGGCCATGCTGGCACTGCTGCTGCTCTGGCTGGCCTGAGGCCCTCGCCTGACGTTCCTCCTTTTCCCTTTGCATTGGCAAATGGCTTCATCCACTATCGCTGCAAGCGACGGCGCCGGCAGCCCCGGAAACGACCGTCGATGAAGTAGCGCTAGTCCGCCACACAGAGGGAAGAAGCAGAAATGAGAAATCATATTCTCAGTATGACCGCCGTGTCAGCCGTCGCCATCGCATTGTCGGTCTCAACGGCCTACGCGCAAAAGAAGTACGACACCGGCGCGACGGATACCGAAATCAAGATCGGCCAAACGGTGCCATTCAGCGGCCCGGCGTCGGCCTATGCAACAATCGGCAAAACCCAGGCCGCCTACTTCAAGATGATCAACGATCAGGGCGGCGTTAACGGCCGCAAGCTCAATCTGATCCAGTACGACGATGCCTACAGCCCGCCGAAAGCCGTTGAGCAGGTACGCAAGCTGGTCGAAGGCGACGAGGTGTTGCTGACGTTCCAGATCGTCGGCACGCCCTCGAATGCGGCCGTGCAGAAATATCTCAACCAAAAGAAGGTGCCGCAACTGTTCGCCGCCACCGGCGCGACCCGCTTCAGCGATTTCAAGAACTTTCCCTGGACGATGGGCTTCAACCCCAACTACCAGTCCGAAGGGCGCATCTATGGCAAGTACATCCTCGCGAATTACCCGAATGCCAAGATCGGCGTCCTGTTTCAGAATGATGACCTCGGCCGCGACTACGTCACCGGCCTGAAGGATGGCCTCGGCGACAAGGCCAAGACCATGATCGTCGGAGAGACGTCCTACGAACTGTCCGACCCGACCATCGATTCGCAGATCGTCAAACTGAAATCGCTCGGCGCCGACCTGCTTTACGATGCCTCGACGCCGAAGTTCGCCGCGCAGGCGATCAAGAAAGTCGCCGACCTCGGCTGGAAGCCCGTGCATATCCTCGACATCAACGCCACCTCCGTGGGCGCGGTGATGAAGCCGGCCGGCCTCGACAACGCCAAGGGCGTGATCAGCGTCAACTACGGCAAGGATCCGCTCGACCCGAAGTGGAAGGACGACGCCGGCATGAAGAAGTACTTCGACTTCATGGCGAAGTATTTCCCCGAGGGCGACAAGGACTCCAACTTCAACGTCTACGGCTTCAGCACCGCGCAGCTTCTCGTCCACGTGCTGCAAAAATGCGGCGACGACCTGACCCGCGACAACGTGATGAAGCAGGCCACCAGCCTGAACAACGTCCAGCTCGACCTGTCGCTGCCGGGCATCGTCGTCACGACGTCGCCAACCGACTACCGCGTCAACAAGCAGTTGCAGATGATGAAATTCGACGGCGAGCGCTGGGAGCTGTTCGGCCCGATCCTCGTCGACGACGCCAAGAGCTGATCGTCAGCGCCTGTTGCGATCGACGGAAACGAGGCCGGCGCGATGGAGCAGCCATCGCGCCGGCCTTTGTGTTTTCGATTGAGGTGGAGCCCTTTCGGTCCTGATGGAATCAGAGCCGGAACTCTGCGGTTTTGATTTGCTTCACGCGAACCGCTATCCACTTCGCTCGAAAGCGCACCAGGATCGCTGCCGGTAGGGTTAAGGCTCAATGAAAGCCTTGTTTTACGGCCACTTCCGAGGACACAGAAGCATTCGCATTAACCTTCATTTAACGCGCTTTTAAATCCCGCAGGCTACGTTCCACCGGCATATGGGCGGGTGCGTGAACGGATGGCGTTGCGGCGAAAGAAAAACAATCAGCGGAAGGAGCCGCAGTTCGGGCTTGGCGCATCGCTCGCCAGCCTCCGCATGAATGTCGCCGACCGCATTACCATTGCCAGCGACGACAAACCGAAGAAGCCGGCGGCGAAGCGTGAAGCAGGCGGCGGCCGTGCGCGCGGCGGCAACAACGGATCGCGCAAATCCCGCAAGCGCGGCTCGCGCGGCATTCGGCGCGGCCTGTATCGCGCCGCCTATTGGGGCGCGGTGCTCGGGCTATGGGCGACCATCGCGGTTGCCGGCGTGGTGATCTGGGTCGGGGCGCACTTGCCGCCGATTCAATCGCTCGAAATTCCCAAACGGCCGCCGACCATTCAGATCGTCGGAACCGACGGCAGCGTGCTGGCCACGCGCGGCGAGATGGGCGGCGCCAGTGTCGCATTGAAGGAACTGCCGCCCTACCTGCCGAAAGCGTTTATCGCCATCGAGGACCGCCGCTTCTATTCGCACTATGGCATCGATCCGCTGGGGATCGCCCGCGCCGCCATTGCCAACGTCCTGCATCGCGGCGTCTCGCAAGGCGGCTCGACGCTGACCCAGCAACTGGCCAAGAACCTGTTCCTGACTCAGGAGCGCACCCTGCAACGCAAATTGCAGGAGGCCGAGTTGGCGCTGTGGCTGGAGCGCAAGCACACCAAGGCGCAGATTCTCGAACTCTATCTCAACCGGGTCTATTTCGGCTCTGGGGCCTATGGCGTCGATGCAGCCGCACAGAAATACTTCGGCAAGTCGGCACGCAATGTGACGCTGGCGGAAGCCGCGATGCTGGCCGGACTGGTCAAATCGCCGTCGCGACTGGCGCCGAACCGCAATCCTGACGGCGCCGAGAAGCGCGCGCAAACCGTTCTCAGCGCCATGGCCGATGCCGGCTTCATCACCGAGGCGCAGGCCAAGGCGGCGATCGCGCATCCGTCCTACGCCGTCAAGCCGCCGGGCGCAGGCACCATCAATTATGTCGCTGACTGGATCGCCGAAGTGCTTGACGACCTTGTCGGCCAGATCGATCAGAACATCACCGTCGAGACCTCGATCGATCCCAAGCTGCAAAGCGTCGCCGAAGCTGCCGTGATCGACGAGCTTGCGGCCAAGAGCGTCAAGTTCAACGTCTCGCAAGGCGCGCTGGTGGCGATGACGCCGAGTGGCGAGGTGCGCGCCATGGTCGGTGGCCGCAATTACGCCGACAGCCAGTTCAACCGCGCCGTCACCGCGAAGCGCCAGCCGGGATCGGCGTTCAAGCCGTTCGTCTACCTCACCGCGCTCGAATCCGGCCTGACGCCGGACACGATCCGGCAGGATGCGCCGATCGACGTCAAGGGCTGGCGGCCGGAGAACTACAGCCACGAATATTTCGGCGCAGTGACGTTGACGCAGGCGCTGGCGATGTCGCTCAACACGGTCGCGGTACGGCTCGGACTAGAGGTTGGGGCCAAGAGCGTGGTCCGTACCGCGCATCGACTCGGCATCACCTCGAAACTCGACGCCAACGCGTCGATTGCGCTCGGCACCTCCGGTGTCTCGTTGCTCGAACTGGTGGGTGCCTACGTACCATTCGCCAACGGCGGCCGCGCAATCTCGCCGCACGTCGTCAACCGGATTCGCGCCGAGAACGGCAAGGTGCTGTATCAGCGACCACCCGATCCGCAGGACCAGGTGGTCGAACCTCGCTACGTCGCGATGATGAACACCATGATGCATGAGACGCTGGTCAGCGGCACCGCGCGCAAGGCCGAAATTCCAGGATGGTCCGCCGCCGGCAAGACCGGCACCAGCCAGGATTTCCGCGATGCCTGGTTTATCGGCTACACCGCCAATCTCGTCACCGGCGTCTGGCTCGGCAACGACGACAACTCGCCGACAAAGAAGGCCACCGGCGGCGGCCTGCCGGTCGAGGTCTGGACGCGATTTATGCGCGTCGCGCATCAAGGAGTAGCTGTTGCGGCTTTGCCCGGAGCGCAACAAGGCGGATTATTTCCCAACTTCGGCGTCGGCGGCGCGGCCCCCCAACAGGCGAGCGTGATGCCGCTCACCCGCCCCGGCGGCAATGTCCCAACCGGTGCGGCGCCTGCCTATCCGGCGGCACCCGTTCCGGCTCCATCCTCCGTCCCCGGCACCGCGCCGCGTCCGGCCCAAACGTCGGTCCGGCCCGAAGCCGCAAGGGGACTCGATGGCTGGCTGGTGGATCGCCTGTTCGGCCGATAGAAGCGCCAGCGCGGACCGGTTTGCATTTTGCGGCGCTTCGTGCCGGATCAGGCTACGGCTATGCCCTTTCGATCGCCTGACATCGACGGCGCGGGCTCAGTCCTGGATACCGTAGCGATGCAGATCGTTGCCGTGAACATCGAGCCAGGTCTTGGCACGCTCGACCTGCGGGCAAATCCGCGCCACCACTTTCCAGAACCTCAACGAATGGTTCATCTCGACCAGATGCGCGACCTCATGCGCGGCGAGATAATCCAGCACGAAAGGCGGAGCCAGGATCAACCGCCATGAGAACGACAGCGAGCCCGCCGAGGTGCAGGACCCCCAACGGCTGGATTGATCGCGAATCGACAGCCGCTTCACCTTGACGCCAAGCTCGGCCGCATAGTGATCGGCCGCCTTCTGCAGATCGCGGCGCGCCTCGCGCTTGAGAAAATCGTGAATCCGCCGGTCGGTATATTCGACGCCGCCCGCCACGCAGAGAATCCGCTCGCCGCTCTCACGCGTTTCAGTCCATACCGTGCCGCGTTGACCCGCCCGATGCACGATCTTGTGCGCGACACCGCGCAGCGGCACGACGACACCCGATTGAAACGGCGCAGCCTTCGGCAACCGGCCGAGGCGGGCAGCGATCCAGCCGCCATGGCGCTGCGCGAAGTCCTTGGCATCGGCGATGGTGCCGCGCGGCGGCATCGTCAGGATGGCTTCACGGTCACTCGGATGTATTCGCAACGTATAACGGCGCGCGCGACGATGCCGGCGCAGCCTTATGGCGAAGATCTGCGAGCCAAATTTGACGGCGATGGTGGAGGGTTCAGTCGGACGACGATAAAGGAGGGCACGGAAAGCCATGTCTGCAGATCCGGAATTCAGGAAGTCGCCGGGATTCTGCCACATCCGCCGCCAAGGAAAGCCGTCCGCGCAAAAACAAATCATTTGCCCAATATACAGGGGCAATAGACAAAAATCGTCCTACATGATGGGGTCCAACGGCCTCAATTTGAATGAAACCGGCCGGAACCCACCTGATTAAATAATGATGCCACAATCATTACTTGGCATCCTCATGAATTAATATTCAGATCATGTTTCGCGATTGTAGCCGGAACGCCGAAGACGCTACCGGCGATTTCCGACGACGCCCCACGCGCGCCATCAGAACTCATTGCGCGCGTGATTTTGGATCGAGGCGATCCAAAATCAGTCCAATGCAACGCTGCGAATGCCGCGACTATTCGGCTGCAGCCATTGCCAGTTCGACATGCTTTGACGGTTGCGATGACGACTGCGACGACGGTTGCGCCGACGCATGCATGAACGCCGAGATACGCGGCACGATTTCCTTGCGGAAACGCGAACCGTTGAACACGCCGTAGTGCCCGACATCCTTCTGCACGTAATGAACGCGCCGGTTTGCCGGAATCGCGCTGCACAGTCCATGTGTTGCCTCGGTCTGGCCGAGTCCGGAAATGTCGTCGTTCTCACCTTCGACCGTCATCAGTGCCACGCGCTTGATCTTGGACGGATCGACCGGCTTGCCACGATGCGTCATCTCGCCTTTCGGCAGAGACTGCTTGACGAACACCTGGTCGACGGTTTGCAGATAATATTCCGCGGTGAGGTCCATCACGGCGAGGTATTCATCGTAGAAGTCACGATGCTTCTCGACCTTGTCGCCGTCGCCCTTGACCAGATTGTCGAACAGCCGCCGGTGCGCATCGACATGACGATCGAGGTTCATGCTGACGAAGCCGGTCAACTGCAGGAAGCCGGGATAGACATCACGCATGAAACCGGCGTGCGGGAACGGAACCTTGGTGATGACGTTGCTGCGAAACCACTCGATTCCGCGTTCCTGCGCCAGATTGTTGACCGCGGTCGGATTGCGCCGCGTATCGATCGGGCCGCCCATCAAGGTCATAGACAACGGCACGCAAGGATCGTTTTCGGCTTCCATCACCGAAACCGCCATGAGCACGGGCACCGCCGGCTGGCATACCGCGACAACGTGAACGTCGCCGCCCAGCACATGCAGGATATCAATCAGATAATCGACATAGTCGTTGAGATCGAACCGGCCCGTCGACAGCGGAACCATGCGGGCGTCGGCCCAGTCGGTGATGTAAACGTCGTGTCCCGGCAGGAAGGCTTCGACGGTGCCGCGCAACAGCGTCGCATAATGACCCGACATCGGCGCAACGATGAGAACCCGCGGCTGCGGCTTGCTCAACGGCGCGGTAATGCCGCGGTCGAAATTCAACAGCCGGCAAAACGGCTTCTCCCACACCGAGCGGATCACGATCGGAACACGACGGCCTTCGACCTCCGTGTAATCAAGACCCCATTCGGGTTTGCCGTAACGGCGCGTGGTGCGCTCGAACAGCTCGCATCCGGCCGCGACCGATTTGCCGAACTGCGTGTGCGACCACGGATTGAGGGGATTCTCGAACAGGATTTTAGCTGCATCCGTAACGGCGCGCGCCGGATTGAGCGAGGCCTGCCCCATCTCATACATCCAGTACAGCGGTGTCATCATCGCGGAGCCACCCTGCACGGGTAGGGTGGGCGCTCCGCCAAACTCACCAATCGCCATCGTTAATCCCCAATCTGATTTTTGCGGTGCAGCAGTTTGACGACTGCACCGCAAAGCGTCAATCCGTCTATTTCACCGAATCGTCGTAATCGGTGGATCGATCATGTTCCGCCGGAGTTAACGCAATGATTCTTCTCCTGCGGAACTCGCGGGAACCCACGCCGGGGACAATCCGGTGGGCCACCCCTCCGGCGCGGCGCTATGCGGTATCCCTTCCCGCAAGCGATGCATTAGTGTCGGCCCCATGACCGATGTCAGTTTTTCCGATTTCAGCCGTCCCCGACGATATATTCGTCTCGACACCATCTTGCGATTGCGCTGGCTCGCCGCGCTCGGACAGCTCGCCGCGATATTTTTCGTGGTGCAGAGCCTCGACTTCGACGTTCCGATCATCCCCTGCGTGGTTATCATCGCGATTTCCGCCCTGGTCACGCTGGTGCTGCAAATCGCCGTCAATCCGATGCAGCGGCTGGCGCCGCGCCATGCCGCCGCTCTGTTGGCGCTCAACATCGCCGAGCTTGCCGGCCTGTTGTACCTGACCGGCGGCCTCGAAAATCCATTCTCGTTCCTGTTCCTCGGACCCGTGCTGATTTCGGCGACGGCGCTGCCGACACGGGTCACGATCGCGCTTGGCGTGTTCGCCGCGCTCTGCGCCACGGCGCTGGGGTTTTTCCACCTGCCGCTGCCGTGGACCGCCGGGGACCCTCTGGTGCTTCCGCCGGTCTATATGGCCGGCATCTGGCTTTCCATCCTGCTCGTGATCGGCGTCACCAGTCTCTACGCGTTTCAGGTGACCGAGGAAGCACGCAAGTTGTCCGACGCGCTGGCGGCAACCGAACTGGTGCTGACACGCGAGCAACACCTCACCCAACTCGACGGCCTCGCCGCCGCCGCCGCCCACGAGCTTGGCACGCCGCTCTCGACCATCTTCCTGATTGCGCGCGAGTTGGAGCAGACAACTTCACCTGACAGCGCGCTGGCAGGTGACATCAAGACACTGCGCGAGCAATCACAACGGTGCCGGGACATTCTCGCCAAAATCACCCAGCTGTCTTCTTCCGGCGCACCGTTCGATCGCATGCCACTATCCACCCTGATCGAGGAATCGGTGGCGCCACACCGCGATTTCGGCATCGCCATCAAGATCCGCATCGCGATCTCCGATTCGCCGGAGCCCGCCAGCATGCGCAATCCGGCGATCCTTTACGGCGTCGGCAACATCCTGGAAAACGCCGTCGACTTCGCCAACTCGGTGGTCGAGGTCAACGCCCGCTGGAACCGGGATCTGGTCGAAATCATCATTTCCGATGACGGCCCCGGCATCGCGCCGGACCTGCTGAAGCGGATCGGCGAACCCTACCTGACGCGCCGGCGCGGCGCCGACCAGACCCATCGCGAGCGCCGTGGTCTTGGGCTCGGCATCTTTATCGCCCGGACTTTCCTCGAACGGACCGACGCCGAGGTCTCGTTTAGCAACCGGACGTTCCCGGATCACGGCGCGGTGGTGCGTATCACCTGGCCCCGCGCCAGTTTCGAGAGCACTGAAATTACTGCCGAAACCGGTTCTTGACCGATAGAATCCGCCGTTCCGCGCGGAAGCGACGATATGTGCCCTTGGCATCGCTCGGCGACACGCCATATGTTCATCGCATGACAATGAGGAACCGACCGTGACCGCCATTGCCGAACTTGCTGCCGAAACCGATCGTTCGTTGATGATCGTTGAAGACGACAAGCCCTTCCTCGAGCGCCTGTCGCGCGCGATGGAAACGCGTGGCTTCACGGTCACGTCCTGCGAGAGTGTGTCGGATGGTCTCGCCCAGATCGGGAAGGCAGCGCCGGCATTCGCGGTCGTCGACCTGCGGCTTGGCGACGGCAACGGCCTCGATGTGGTTTCGGCGTTGAAGCGCCAGCGCCCCGATGCCCGCGCCATCGTCCTCACCGGCTATGGCAACATCGCCACCGCCGTAACCGCGGTGAAGATCGGCGCCGTCGATTACCTCTCAAAGCCGGCGGATGCCGACGACGTCGTCGCCGCACTGCTGGCAAGCGGCACCGAGAAATCCGAACTGCCGAACAACCCGATGTCGGCGGACCGCGTCCGCTGGGAGCACATCCAGCGCATCTATGAGTTGTGCAACCGCAACGTCTCGGAGACGGCGCGCCGGCTCAACATGCACCGCCGCACCCTGCAGCGCATTCTCGCCAAACGCGCGCCGCGCTAAATCACTTCAGATCAGAACTCGGCGTGGCCTTGCGGATCGACAAGGCGATTGATGCGCTGCGCCGCCGCCATGGCGAAGCGTACCGTCATCAGCTTGCGCGTCGGCGCCGGCAGCCGATGCTCCGGCGCCTCGCAATGCAGATGCGCGCCATAAGCGTCGGCGACGATCAGGCCGGTATCCGCCGGGAAAATCTCGCACGGCAAATCCTGCGTAAAGGCAAAGAACAGCCGGTCGCAATGCATGCGATAGTCCTGCCACTTGTGATCGGCCCGCAAATCCTCGACCGATGACTTGATTTCGACGATCCATACATCGCCACGCGCATTCAGCGCGACCAGATCGGCGCGACGTCCCGACGGCAACGGCAATTCGCTGATACAGGAAAAATCCAGCGACCGCAGCCAGCGTGCCGTGCCTCGCGCAATCGCCAGCGCCGTTTCCGACTGACGGCGGTCCGGCGGCGGCATCGGGCTGAAGGCATGGCGAGATGATTCCATCTTCGAACCCTATCAGATTTCATTGCGACCCAGCAGCGTGAGGATGATCGCGCCACTGCCGGAATATCCCGGCGACGTCGCCCGGTCCACCTCACTGGAACCTGAACAGGCGGACCATTTTTTCGCCGAGCCACACGGAGAAAGACACGGATGACGCTCGCCACCGTCATGCGCGCGACTGCGCATGCCCTGACCTTCGCGGTCATCGCACTGCCATGGACCGCGCCGACTTCCGCCGCAGCGAAAACGACCGTCGAAGTCGTTTTCGTACTCGATACCACGGGCTCGATGAGCAGCCTGATCGAAGGCGCCAAACGCAAAATCTGGTCGATCGCCACCGCGATCGCCGACACCAACCCCGATGCCGACATCCGCATGGGCATCGTCGCCTATCGTGACATCGGCGATGACTATGTGACCCGAACGTTCGGCCTCACCGCCGATATCCAGGACCTTTACGCCAGCCTTCTGGAGCTGAGAGCCCGCGGCGGCGGCGATTGGCCTGAAAGCGTCAACGAAGCGCTCGACGTCGCGGTCAACAAGCTGCAATGGACACCCGGCGACAACGCACGGCGTATTGTCTTTCTCGTCGGCGACGCACCACCGCACATGGATTACGCGCAGGACACCAAATACCCGGCGACGCTGGCGATCGCGCGGCAGAAGGACATTATCGTCAACGCGGTGCTGGCTGGCGCCGCGCGCGATACCGAACGGGTCTGGCGCGACATCGCAGAGAACGGCAACGGCCGCTTCATCCCGATCCCGCAAGATGGCGGGCAGATGGTCATCATCGAGACGCCTTACGACGGCGACATCATCATCCTGCAGAAACAGATCAACGGGACCGTATTGCCTTACGGATCGCGCGGCTTGCAAAAGCAAACCGAGAACAAGACCCGGCAACTGTCGCAAGTCGCGGCAGCCGCCCCGGCGGCGGCATCCGACATGGCAAGTTATCTCAACAAACGATCCGCGACCTCGTCGGAGGCGATCACCGGGGGCGGCGATCTGGTCAGTGACGTCGCCGCAGGCCGGCAAGAACTGGCCACGATCAAGGACGACGAACTGCCGGACAGCCTGCGCGAGCTTACACCGGAGCAACGGGTCGCCGCGCTTGACCGGCAATTGCAGGCCCGCAAGGCCTTGAACGAAAGGCTCGCAGCGCTGGTCCGCAAACGCGATCAATTCGTCGCCGAGCAGAAAGCCCGGACGCATTCCAAGGCCCAATCCAAAGCGCATTCCAAGGCGACTTCATTTGACGATGTCGTTGAAGAAACATTGAAATCTCAGATCGGGCGATAAACCCCACGGCCTCGGAGTCCTGAAATCGAGGCCGGTCACGACATCCCCGGCCGTCCTGAGCGGGAATGGCGCAACGCCATGCGTGCGTCCGCTCCGGATCGCCAGTTTTTCCGCATAATTTACCCCGGATTCATCCAACTGAAAGTTCGAGGCCGGCCGGTCGCAAAATTTAGCCGGCCTTAATGGGCAATCGGTAAGACTGTAGGTTCGACAAGGTGATACTTAATTAGTCCATGTTGCATCTACCGCCTTAGATTTACGGTGTTTGATGAGACCCAGTATTGCACCGGCGAATTCCGGCCTGTGGCGGCTTGTGTGGCCGTTCATCGCTTTGGTTCTCGCGCAAGTATTTCTCGCGGTGATCAGCCTCGACACCCTGTCGGCGGTGCGCGCCTATGTCGGCGGCAACGCGCTTTGGATCAAAGGCCAGAAGGACGCCATCTATTACCTCGATCGCTATGTCGAAACCGGCGACGAACTCGCGTACCGGCGTTACCTGAAAGCAATCGCGATTCCGACCGGAGACCGCGACGCGCGCATCGCGCTCGATCAGACGCCTCCCGACCTCCAAGCCGCGCATGCAGGGCTGCTGCAGGGTGGCAATCATCCCGACGATATTGCCAATATTATCTGGCTGTACCAGAATTTTCGCGAGGTCAGCTATCTGAAGCGCGCCATTCGCGGCTGGATCGCGACGGACGGCCCCTTGCAGGAGATCATCGATCTCGCCGCGACGATCCACGCCGACGTCATCAACGGCGGGCTCGCGCGTAAGGACGTCAAATCGTACGAAGCTCGCATCGACGCAATCAACACACGCATCGCGCCTCTGACGAGCGCCTTTTCACGAAACCTTGGCGAGGGTTCGCGCGCCATCAAGACCGTGCTCACCATCGTCAACGTCATTGCGGCGGGGCTGCTGATCCTTTTGATGTTGTGGCACACTCGAAAACTGGTGGCGCAGCGCCGCCGTTTCGAAACCGCCCTGAAGGCCGAGAAGGAACGCGCGCAGATTACGCTCGCCTCGATCGGAGAAGCCGTTATCTCCACCGACGCGGATGGCAAGCTCGACTACATGAACGCGGCCGCCGAACGACTGATCGGTCGAAATGCAGCCGACGCCTGCGGGATGCCGCTGGTATCGCTGTTTCACATTGTCGACCAGACCAGCGGGCAGGACAACAACGACCTGATCGATCGAACCGTGACGGGGCCGACGTCGGAAAACAGCAGGCATCCGCAATTGCTGGTCCGCCACGACTCCGGCACCGTTCCGGTATCGCTGGTCTCCTCGCCGCTGAACATCGATCACGATCCGGCGGGAACGGTATTCGTCTTCCACGACATGACCGACGAACAGGCCCTGATCGGCCGCCTGTCATGGCAGGCCTCGCACGACGCGTTGACAGGGCTTGCCAACCGCCGCGAGTTCGAACGCCGGCTTGAAGCCTCGCTCGATCAGCTTGAGCAGACGCATGCACAGCATATCCTGATGTTTCTCGACATCGACCAGTTCAAGATCGTCAACGACACCTGTGGCCATGCCGCGGGCGACCAACTGTTACGGCAGGTGACTGCGATCTTGCAGGCTCCCCTGGGGCGCAGCGACCTCCTGGCCCGTCTGGGAGGCGATGAATTCGCCGTTCTTATCGAAAATTGCAGCATCGATTCCGTCGCCACGATAGCGGAGCGTCTGCGGCAATCCGTTCAGTATGCCCAGTTCGAATGGAACGAACGGGTCTTCAACATTACGGTGAGCATCGGCCTGGTTCCGATCACCGTTGCAGGCACGAGCTATGAAGAAACGCTGCGCGCCGCCGATATGGCCTGCTACATGGCCAAGGAAAAGGGCCGCAATCGCATCCAGATCCATCGCTCGAGCGATTCCGAACTGCTGGAGCGCTTCGGTGAAATGAACTGGGTGCAACGCATCCACAACGCGCTGGACCAGAATCGCTTCTGTCTGTACGCGCAGGAAATTTCCGCGCTGTCCGAGGATGCCGCGACCGGACTTCATGTCGAACTCCTGCTCCGCCTGCAGGACGAGGACGGCCAGATCGTCACGCCCGACAAATTCATTCCGCCGGCGGAGCGCTATGGGCTAATGCCGCTGATCGATCGCTGGGTGATTGATTCGGCCTTCGAGGCTATCGTACTGCGCCTGGCCGACTCCCGCGCCGAACCGATCAAGACCTGTTCGATCAATCTCTCAGGAGCTTCGTTCGGAGACGAGGATTTCGTCGAATACGTCCGGCAGCAGTTCAAGGCGCACAACATCCCACCCGCGGTGATCTGTTTCGAAATCACCGAGACCAGCGCGATCGCCAATCTCGCCAGCGCCCGGAGATTCATCCGCATGCTCCAGGCAATGGGCTGCCGTTTTGCCCTGGACGATTTCGGCAGCGGCATGTCGTCCTTTGCCTATCTCAAGCACCTTCCGGTCGACTATCTGAAGATCGACGGCAGCTTCGTGAAGGACATGCTGACCGACCGGATCGATCGCGCCATGGTGGAGATGATCGCCCGCATCGGCAAGCTGATGGGCATCCACACCATCGCCGAATTCGTGGAAAGCGACGATATCATCGATGCGCTGGTTGAGATCGGTGTCGATTGCGCGCAAGGCTACGCAATCGGCCGGCCGCAGCCGTTCGATCATCTGAAAACCGGCCAGCACCGCCTCGAAGGGAAGTCGAGAAACCCACGCAAGGTGGCTTGATCGTTTTCGCTTGGCGGCGCCGCAAAAATCGGCATTGTGCGGGCATGACAAACGCAAATGCGACCAAAGCCAAAGCTGGTGCGACCATCATCCCGGTCACGCCGTTCCAGCAAAACTGTATGTTGCTGTGGTGCGAGGCCACCAGGCGTGCGGTGGTGTTCGACCCCGGCGGGGACGTTCCCAATATCCTTTCGGCCATCGAACAAAGCGGCGTCACGGTGGAACAGATCTGGCTCACCCATGGCCATATCGACCACGTCGGCGGCGCGGCTGAGCTGCGTGACGCGCTAAAGGTTCCTATTACCGGGCCGCACGTCGCGGACAAGTTCCTGCTCGATCATGTCGTGGAAAGCGGCGCCAATTTCGGCATGTCCGGCGTGCGCAACTTCACCCCGGATCGCTGGCTCGACGAAGGCGAACAGGTCCGCATCGGCGAGTTGACGTTCGATATCTTCCATTGCCCCGGCCATTCGCCGGGCAGCGTCGTATTTTTCAGCAAGGACATGCGCTTCGCCCACGTCGGCGACGTGCTGTTCAACGGCTCGGTCGGCCGCACCGATCTGCCCGGCGGCAGTCATGAGACGCTAATTCAGTCGATCACCGACAAGCTGCTGCCGCTTGGCGACGACGTGCAATTCATCTGCGGCCACGGTCCCGGCTCGACGTTCGGGCACGAGCGGCAGACCAATCCGTTTCTGAACGGCTGAGCATTTCCCGCGCGGCGGGACATTACGCTGCCATGATTGGGCGATCGGGCGTCGAACTGTTCAGCGCATGTTCGGCGCGGCCCAATCCTCGATCTGCGAGGCGCCGATCACCCGCTTGGGCTGATACGGATTCAGCGTTCCGGCCGTCGCCGACCAACCTTTCGACAGGACTTCAAGCGCGAAGGTCTTGGCGTCGGCCTCGGTCTTGAACGTTCGGGTCGACCGAACGACACCTGTCGCGCGATCGTCCAATTTCAGCGTCTTGTCGGGGCCAAACGCGACATACCAGATATCGGAGCTTGTCATTTGAAGCTAACGCATATTGCTTTGTAAGGTTTCATCGTCGCCGTTTTGCCGCAACGATGCGGCAGAAACGCGGCCAAACTACGAAGATGGCAGGCTATCAACAGCAACGAGAGAGCGGCAAACATGCCGCCCTCCCGTGTGTCAGCAAAAGCAGGAAGCCTTACTCGACGATTTCCACAATGCGATGCGTGCGCGGGTCCACCAGCACGGTGCGATCGTTGACCACGGTATATCGGTAATCTCGCACACCGTATTCAGCCGGCACCTCGTAATATGTCACGCCCTGCTCCGGCAAGACCGCGCCGACTCGAACATCCTCCCTATAATGATAGGATGGGCGACGCTGATCGACGACGTAGCGATGGAAGCGTGGACGCTGGTCAACGCCAAGAATGCCGGCAACGCCACCAACCACACCGCCGACGGCGCCGCCGACAACCGCGCCAACTGGACCGGCAGCACGCTCGCCTTCGCGCGCCCCGCGCTCAATTCCGCCCGGCACACCTTGCGCCTGCGCTACTGCTGGAATGGCGATAATGGCAAGGACGGCGGCGGTTCCGAAAAGACGGCGAAGCATGAATGTCTCCCATGACAATGACTGGAGCATTCACAAGTTGTGACGCGATCATTCGTTCCGAATTGGCGACCGATGAGCGAACGAATAATCCAACTCTATTTGAGGAACAAAATCGCGCCGAGCCGACCGCACGAAAATGCGGGCACCACGCGAAGGAGCGGGCGATCGATCGCCGCCCGCTCCTTCCGCATCAATTCAGCTTTACGACTTCCACCCGCCGGTTCTTGGCGCGACCATCTTCGGCATCGTTCGATGCAGCAGGCGCCAGCATGCCGACCCCCGCCGCACGCAGCCGCTTCGGATCGGCGCGGAAGCTGGTGGTCAGCGCTTTCACCACCGCTTCGGCACGACGGCGCGACAGGTCCAGATTGTAGTCATAAGCGCCTTGGTTGTCGGTGTGCCCGACGATCAGCACCGCGAGCTTCGGATCGGTGCTCAATAGCCCTGCGATCTCGGTCAAGGTCGGATTCGACTCCGGCTTGAGTTCCGCCTTGTTGGTGTCGAAGAAAATGCCATACAGCGCCACGCGGCCGGTCGAGGCGATATTGCGCGCCATCTCGTCGGCTTTCACCACCACCATCTTCTGCTCGCGCGGCTTCGGCTCGACAATGTGGACCAACGCTACGGTGCGTTCGTTGAAGGCCTTGCAGTACAGCGTATCCTTGACCTGAAAGGTCTGCACCGTAACGTAGGCATCGCCCCCTGCCTGCGGAATTTTCGCAGAGAAGAAACGCTGATCGTCGATACCGGACGCGAGCGCACACTTGCCGTTGGAGAAGTCCGCGTCCTTCAACTGCGACGCATGGAAAAAATACATCATCAAACTCATCTGGCCGCCGCCGCCATCGCTGGAGCGATCCGGCGCGCCGCCGCACTCATCCCCCTTGCATGTATAAAGCACCTCGCCACCCGCGGCCTTTACGACGTCCTGATAGTTGCGCAACACCTCGAGCGGCGAGCGTTCGGCCGGAAGGAGATAAGCGATGCGGGTACGGGCCCCCTCGACCTCAAGCTCCTGCTTCGGCTTGTAGATGCGGTTGTTCATGCGATCGCGAGCATCGCCCTCGACCCGCTCCAGCTTGGACAATGGCAGCTTGAAATCGGTGAAGGCGAGCCGCTCGTAACTGACGATGAAGGAGCCGTCGTAACGCTTCAGCAGCGCGTTGTCCCTGGCGTTGGCGATATCCCGGGTGGGAATGGTGGCGTCGGCATGGGCAGCACCGGTGCCCAGCAGTCCCAACAACCCGATGGTCATCGCAATACGTTTCAGCATTCCGTCGCTCTCCATGACAAAAAGTCACACGAAGCCGATTCCGCGAATGCTGACAAGATGCGCCACGACGACGCTTGGCCGCAGGCTAATTGACAAAAGCCGTTGAACCTTTTTGATCTCTCCAGCGACGACTTAAATTGGCGTTAGCCCCACGGGCCGCGCCGTGTCGCCTGCCCGCCCCATGGATCGCCCGGACGCGGCGGCACAGGTTGCGGCGACGACGGTGCGTATCCGCCGCCAGCCTGCCCGACCAGTCGCTGCAACGCCGCGATGCGGTTCTGCGTCGATGGATGGGTGGCGAACAAATTATCCATGCCCTGCCCCGACAGCGGGTTGATGATGAACATGTGCGCGGTCGCCGGCGCCCGCTCGGCATCCATATTCGGCACCTGATGCGCGGCGTTGTCGATCTTGGCCAGCGCGGAGGCGAGCCACATCGGTTGACCGCAGATCCGCGCGCCCATCTCGTCGGCGGCATATTCGCGGGTGCGGCTGATCGCCATCTGCACCAGCATGGCGCCGAGCGGCGCGAGGATCATCATCGCCAGCGAGCCGATGATGCCGGTGCCGTTGTTGTTGCGGTTGCCGCCGAAGAACATGCCGAACTGCGCCAGCATCGAGATCGCACCGGCGAATGTCGCGGTGACGGTCATCAGCAGCGTATCGTGATGCTTGATATGGGCGAGTTCATGCGCCACGACACCCGACAACTCCTCGCGGCTGAGCGACTGGACCAATCCGGTGGTCACGGCGACGGCGGCGTTTTGCGGATTGCGGCCGGTGGCGAAGGCGTTCGGCTGCGGATTGTCCATCAGGAATACGCGCGGCATCGGAAGTCCGGCGCGCGCGGCCAGATCGGCCACCAGGCGATACAGGTCCGGCGCGGTGCGCGCATCCACTTCATGGGCGCCATACATCGACAGCACCATGCGGTCCGAATTCCAGTAGGCGAACAGATTGGTGCCCGCCGCAACAACGAGCGCAATCATCGCGCCACCGGCGCCACCGATCAGATAACCGACGCCCATGAACAGACCGGTCAGGCCAGCCAGCAGGATCGCGGTTCGCAGATAGCTCATGGTCTCCTCCGAGCGCCGCGCATGACTATGCGGCCAGCAAAAGATGGGAATGGTGAACCGGCCTGCGCAAGGCGGCTGCGGCGGCGCGTCGCGCCGAGGGATCAAGGAACGACCGTCTTGGAACCGTGGCGGTTAGCCGGCGTCGTCCACGATCAGCCCGAACACGCCGATGCCGTCGGCGCGGCCACGAATTGGCATCCGGCCGAGGTCGCGCGTCAGCGCACCGGAAGCGGAACCGAGCCGTGAAATCGCCGACGCCGACGCCAAAAAGCCGCCCGCCGCCTCGCGGCTGAGGTGTTCGAGGCGCGACGCCGTGTTCATGACGTCACCATTGAAGACGATGGCTCGCTTGATATCACCGATCTCGCCGATGATGACGGGGCCGAAATTGAGACTGCCACGAATCCGCGGCGCAGCGCCGAACTCACGCTCGAAGCGTGGCGCGGCCTTGAGCAGCGCGGCCCGCATCGCCAGAAAACAGCGCAATGGCCGACTGTCGACCGACCCGGAGGCTTCCGGCCATGTCACGATCAACTCATCGCCGACATAGTCGAGAATCTCGCCGCGATAATCGACCACCGATTCCGTCAACACGCGGAACGTCCGGTCGAGAAAACGGTGAATGCCGACGCCGCCCAGCCGCTCCGCCAAACCGGTCGAGCCGACGATATCGACGAACAGCACGAAGCGGCTTTCCTCGACCGGCGCGTGATAGCGCCCGGTGATGAAATTCGACAGCGTGCGGGCGCCGAGCAGATTGGCGATCTCGATGACGAAATTGATCGCTATGGCAAACACCGCGGAAAACGCCGCGGCGTGCCAGAAACTGCGACTGGTGATCCCGGTCTGCCCGCTCCATCCGATGTTGGCGAACGCCAGTTCCACCGACAGGATCACCACAGCATAGACCGCGCTCCGAAACAGCAGGCTGGCGGTAAAGGATAGTCCCTGGATCCGCCCCCGGACGGCGCTGACCACCAGGTAAATTTCAAACGCGCTGAGAATCGAGCTGATGGCAACGCCGTGCAGCGCCGCGACCAGAAGGTCCTTCGGCGTCGCATGCCCTTGCGTAATCGTATAGATCAGACCTGCGGCTGCGCTGGCAATGACCACATAGGATATCAGCCGGATATGTCGTTCGGTTCTCGGATTCATGATGTCTCCGGCCCCCGCCCTGTGGTCAATGGCGACCGAAGGCGGCCCTCCCGATATATCGTTGGAACCAACATCGCGATGAAATCAACCCCCGGGAGCTTCGATTCACGCAACAAAATACCGATGACTTGCAACGATCTTGCCAAGTTGGCCGCAACAGACCACCTTCTTCACGCTTGACTCATGCAATCCGCCTGCGATGCGCTCCGGGCGGCATGCTATCGGGTCCGCCATAACCAACCCGCACTTCCATTGCGCCAGAGCCACCGTTGATGCCAGATGATCTTCCACTTCTGCCGCGTACCCTCCCGGCCGGCGTCACCGCCGTGCGCAGTTCCGCGCGCGGAGCGGCTGCCGCGCCGCCGCACAACTCGTTCGCCGAGATCGAAACCTGGCTTTTGAAAGAGGCCGCGCGCGAACCCGAGCTCATGCTGGTGCTGGAGTCCTTTATCTGGCGCTTGATCGCAGCGGGGCTGCCGCTCGATCGTGTCAGCCTGCATATCCGCACCCTGCATCCGCAACTGCTCGGCTTCGCGTGGAACTGGCACCGCGACGACGCGACCTGCTACGAAGTGAAGGTGCAGCAATCGGCTTCAGAGACCGACAGCTTCAAACTCAACCCGCTGGCCCGCATCTTCAGCAACGGTGTGCCGCTGCGCCGCCAGCCGCAATCACCGGAGGCGCAGGCTGAATTCCCCATCATGATCGAGCTGGCCGAAGCGGGCATCACCGATTATGTCGCCCTGCCGTTCAGCAGCGGCACGCCCTATCGTCACGCAGTGACGTTGTCGACAAAAAAAGCGGGAGGCTTTTCCGGAATAGCAATTCCGGAGGTCGGACGCCTCCTTGATCTGTTCGCGCTGCATGTCGAGCGCCATATCGCGCAGCGCATCGCGGAGAACGCCGTCAACGCCTATCTCGGCGATGTCGCGGGCAGGAAAGTCCTGAACGGCTCGATCCGGCGCGGCGCCGGCGAAGCCATCCGCGCGGTTATCTGGGTATCGGACCTGCGCGGCTTCACCACTTTGTCGGATCGGCTGTCTGGCCCCGATATGATCGTATTGCTCAATGCCTATTTCGAAACGCTGGCAGGCGCCGTGCTGGCGCATGGCGGCGAGGTATTGAAATTCATGGGCGACGGGCTGCTGGCAGTCTTTCCGCTCGACGCCGCGAACAGCGGCAAGGCCGCGGCCAATGCCGCGCTTTGCGCCGCGACGCAGGCCATGCGCGCGCTCGATGCATTGAACGCCGGTGGCATTGCCGAACTCGCCGACATCGATGGCTGGCGACCGTTGCGAACCGGCATCGCGCTGCACGAAGGCGAAGTGTTCTTCGGCAACATCGGCGCCCCGGCGCGGCTCGACTTCACCGTGATCGGGTCTGCCGTCAATGAGGCCAGCCGGGTCGAGGCGCTGCAAAAGACGCTCGGCCGCAGCATCCTCATCACCGAAACCGTGGCGCGGCACCTCGATGTCGCGCTCGATCACCTCGGCCAGCATCAACTGCGCGGGGTTGCGGCGGCGGTGTCGGTCTACAGCCCGCACGAGACACCGCTATAGGCTGGCAGCACGATCCGTCGCGCAGGAAGCAACCCCGGCCTTATTCGCCCAGCATCTTGCGCAGGCCGACATAGCCTTGCTGCTGCTGCGACCAGTTGCGACCACCGATCACGCCGCCATCGATCACCAGATCGGTCCCATTGATGAAAGACGCCTCATCGCTGGCGAGAAAGGCCGCCGCACAGGCAATGTCGTCCGGCATCCCGGCGCGCGGAATCGGCTGCGCCGATTTGAAGATGCCTTGCAGCATCTCGGCCTTGGCATCGGCTGCTTGCGGGGAAAGTCCCATTGCCTTGGCGAGAATGCCGGTCGCGATCGCACCCGGCGAAATGCTGTTGACGCGCACCCCGGCCTCACCCAATTCCATCGCCACGCATTTGGTGAAATGAATCACAGCCGCCTTGGCCGCGCCATAAACCAGCGACGAGGAATAGCCGGCGAGATGACCGGCAATGCTGCCGTTGTTGATAATGCTGCCGGAGCCCTGACGCCGCATGTGCGGCGCGGCATGCTTCATGCCAAGCATGACGCTGCGCACCAGCGTCGCCATCGCGGCATCGAACTGCGCGACGTCGAGGCCTTCGATGCCGCCGGTCTGCGCCGGACCGCCCGCATTGTTGAACAGGCAATCGATGCGGCCGAACGTATTCACCGTCTGCCCGATCAGGGCCTGCACCTGATCTTCCTGCGTCACGTCGGTCTGGCGGAAGATGCAGTTGGCGCCGAGGCTTCTGGCCAGCGCCTCGCCCTCGGCCTTGCGCCGTCCGGCGGCGACGACCCGGGCGCCTTCGGCGACAAAGACCTCGGCCGTGCGCCAGCCGATGCCGCTGGTTGCCCCGGTAATTACCGCGACCTTGCCGTCAAGCCGTCCCATGCCGCTTCTCCCTGATTGACGTTTGAATTGTCGCCGCCGATCATATCGGCCGCAACGCCAGATTTACAGAAACAAGACGTTCGCGTGACAGGCTACGCAGGAGCGAAGGCATGGCTAAGAGCGACGCCGGGTTTGGTGGCAGCATCGGCAAGACCATCGCGGACTCCAGACCGTGGTGGCCAAGCCCCGGCAAGCCGCCGCAAGGTGCGCCCAATATTCTGGTCGTGCTGTTCGACGATGTCGGCTTCTCCGATTTCGGCTGCTATGGCTCGCCGATCAGGACGCCGACCATTGACGCGCTCGCCGCACAGGGCCTGCGCTACACCGGCTTCCATACCACCGCGATGTGCTCGACCACCCGCGCGGCGCTCCTGACCGGCCGCAACCATCATTCGGTCGGCGTCGGCTGCCTTGCGAATTTCGACAGCGGTTATCCCGGCTATCGCGGCAAGATCGCGCGCGAGGCCGGCACGCTGGCCGAAATGCTGCGCGCCCACACCTACCGCAACTACATGGTCGGCAAGTGGCACGTCACGCCATTGACTGAAAGCGGCGCGACCGGTCCGTTCGACGGCTGGCCGCTGGGGCGTGGCTTCGACCGGTTTTATGGCTTCCTCGACGCCGAGACGGACCAGTACGCGCCCGAACTGGTGGCCGACAACACGCATATCGATCCACCCGGAACATACGCCGACGGCTATCACCTGACGTCGGATCTGGTGGATCAATCGATCCGCTTCATCGCCGATCACATGGCCGATCGTCCGGACCTGCCATGGCTGACGTGGCTCGCCTTCGGCGCCTGCCACGCTCCGCATCAGGCGCCCGCTGATATCATCAAAGGCTACGATGACACGTTCGCACATGGCTGGGACATCGAACGCGAGCAGCGCATGGCGCGGCAGAAGGCCATGGGCATCGTGCCGGCGGAAACAGGAATGCCGCCGCGCAACGACGGCGTGAAGCCGTGGAGCGAGCATTCCGCCGACGAGCAGCGGGTGTTCACGCGGCTGCAATCGGCCTTCGCCGGCATGCTGGACCATGCCGACCGGCATCTCGCGCGGCTGATCGCGTTTCTCGACCAAGCCGGGGTCCGCGACAACACGCTGATCGTGGTGCTGTCGGACAACGGCGCGAGCCAGGAAGGCGGCCCGCTCGGTTTCGTCAATGCCATGGGGCCGTACAATTTCCGGCCCGAGCCGATGCCGGAGAAACTGCAGCGCATCGACGACATCGGCGGCCCCGACACTCACACCAACTTCCCGCATGGCTGGGCGATGGCGTCAAACACGCCGCTGCGCCGCTACAAGCAAAACACCCATGGCGGCGGCATCCGCGATCCGTTCGTGCTGACCTGGCCGGCAAAGATCAGCGCCAAGGGTGAGTTGCGGCATCAGTTCGTCCATGCCTGCGATCTGGTGCCGACGCTGCTGGAGACGATCGGCGTATCGGCGCCCGCCACGATCAACGGCGTGCCTCAAATGCCGATGGAGGGCGAGAGCTTCGCGCGCAGCTTGAGCGATGCGTCCGCGCCGCGGCGCGGCAAGCCGCAGTATTTCGAAATGTTCGGTCATCGCGGGCTCTGGCACGACGGCTGGAAGGCGGTGGCCTATCATCCGCCGGGCACGCCGTTCGACAACGACAAGTGGGAGCTATTTCACCTCGACCGCGACTTCTCCGAGGTCCATGATCTGGCGCAGCGCGAACCCGAACGCCTCGCCGAATTGATCGGGCTGTGGTGGCGCGAGGCGGAAGCGCATAACGTGCTGCCGCTCGACGATCGCTTCGGCCCGCGCTTCGCCGAGAACGCCGCGCGGTTTCATGGCACACGCAAGAATTTCACCTTTCACGCCGGCATGGGCCACGTGCCGACCGACGTCGCCCCCGACGTGCGCAGCCGCAGCTACACCATAGAGGCCCATGTCGAACTCGACAGCGCGGATGCCCGCGGCGTGCTGATTGCCCATGGCGACGCCACGTCCGGCTACAGCCTCTACATCAAGGATCGTCGGCTTGTGCACGACCTCAACATCGGCGGCCACCACCATCTTGTGATGTCCGATCGTGAAATATCCGCAGGGCCCCATCGGCTCGGCGTGCATGTCGAGCGGCTGCGCCGCACCACGCCGCCGGCGCTCGGTGCGCGCACCGGCGTCAGCGAGTATCGTCTGTCCATCGACGGCGAACCGGCGGGCACGATGCAGACACAACTCGGCTTTCACAACCTGATTTCGTGGTCCGGGCTCGACATCGGCCGCGATCGCGGCAGCCCGGTGTCGCACTACGATGCGCCGTTCGAATTCACCGGCCGCCTTCTGCGCGTCACCGTGACCATGCACGACGACCAGAAGCTCGACGGCGACGGCCTCGGCGGCGCCGAAATGGCACGGCAGTAGAGCCGGAGCAGGATGCCAATGGCGTGAAACGACGCGCGCTTCGAAGGACTTTACGCGCGAAGCCGCGCCACAGCGCCTGCGACGATCTGGACGGCGCCGCCGAGCAGCCATGTCCCTCCGACCATGAGCATTCCGGCCACCGTCATATCGCTGTCGATGACGAGACCGGAAACGGCGACAAAAGCCGCAACCGTTGCGAGGAAAGTGCCGGCCGCGCTGAGCATTTCGACGGTGTCGGACGTGGAGTCGTAAGCCGCATGCGACAGGGCATCGGGCGCGCCGGCTGCCGGAGGAATATCGATTCCAAGATAGAAGCCAACCGCGCCATAGATCATCATCATGAGGATGCTGGAGGGCCAGACGAGCGGCTCGATCCTGGTTTCAGTGAGATGCGCGGCGACAAATAGCCCGCCTGAAGCCCCCGCCATCGCAAGCCCGACCCGTTCGACAAAATGGGCAACCTTGGCTCTACGGGAACGAAAACCCATGGTGGATCTCCCTGGGAACCAGCCTTGGCGATTTCACGCGGAATGCTAGGCGCGTTGACGGTAAATGCCAACTCCAACATTTCGGCAGTCGGGCCCGGAATGCGGCTCCAGCCGCCTACAGCCACGCCGCTGCAGGCACCCACCCGCATCGCCAGGCCCGATGAAGCCACCCGGGGCATTGACAGGCGCCGCGCCAAGCGGTCGGCACGATCGCGTTTCGGACATTGCCGACCACGGCCCAATCGGCTAAATGAGCCTGACGCACCCGTAGCTCAGCTGGATAGAGCGTTGCCCTCCGAAGGCAAAGGTCACACGTTCGAATCGTGTCGGGTGCGCCAGTAAAATCAGACAGTTACCCGGCCTTCCCTTCTCCTGAAATCACTCGCAGGAAGCACATAGGAAGCAGGCGACGTCCCAAGGCGCGTCTGGCCCGATTTGCTAACGAAATCACCCCTGCTTGAGGGGCTTTCGTCCGAAGGTCGTATTCACTTCGACAGAAATTGCGACCGCCGTGTTATTGGCGTCGGGGTGCACTTAATCTGCAAGCGGCGTTTTCGACTGCTCCGGATCGTGGATCAACCCGGCCTACACCAGCGGCGCCATCACCGTCCTGCAGGGCGTCAAGCTGATCGTCAACGTCGTTCGCGATGGCCTGTCGGGCCCGACCAAGCCTTAACCTCACGTACAAAAGTGATGCACGGATGTTTGCCTGATAGTATCCGGCACAAAGATCGGTCTCTTGCGCGATGTGGCGCGGCGAAAACGGGTCGGCCTCGGCAGTCGCATCACCGGGCATTAAGGGATACGCGCGTAGCATTTGACGGTACGATCACAGAGACGTTGCCACCGGCAGATATTGTGAAAAACGGTGACGCCGCAGTCGTGCCAGCAAATGTACCCGTGTCGCCGCCCGTCCACGTCAATGTGTAATCGCCTGCGGATAGCGCCTCGATAACTTGCTCAAGGCCGCTGACGTGGCCTTTCCAGCGGTCTTTCGCGTAATTCAACGAGCAATCGATGATGTTTCCACACCTGTGCATCTCACCGGGATGCGAATACTTCCTTCAATGCAGCGTGGTCGCAATGGGCCACGGTGACCAAAGCGAGCGAGGTGCAGAAATCGACACTCAGGTCGGCTTGTCTCGCTCCGAGGGAATATCAAACGGAGGCAGATTGAACCGCGCGCGAATCTTCTCACGAACGCTCGGAGCCACACCGCTCGGATCGATCAAAATATTCCATTGCTGCTTGCTATGGCTGTGTGAGAGCTGATGCAGGCCGAAAGCGTGCATCATCGCGTTACGACGCCCCATTACGTCCTGCGCATGGTTGATCGCTTCCTTAGCGGCCTTTGCCACGAATGTGCTCTTTGCGGCGATCTTTCGCGCCATGACAAGAGCTGCATTCATCAATTCGGCATCGACAACAACCTGGTTCACCATACCGCATGAATGCGCATCTTCAGCGCTTAGCCAATCCGAAGTTAGCAGCCATTCCTTGGCCTTGCGCGTGCCGAGCTCCCAAGGATGCATGAAGTATTCGACACCAGCCACACCGAACTCAAGCGTCGGGTCCTTGAACCGTGCAGTTTCCGTCGCGATGATAATGTCGCATGTCCATGCCAGCATCAGGCCGCCGGCGACGCAAGTACCCTGAACGGCCGCGATGGTGGGCTTAGGCAGATTTCGCCAGCGCTCGCACATCTCCAGATAGATTTCCTTCTCACGGCCGTACAGCCCCTCCACGCCCTTGCCATCGAAGCCGGCCCAGGTACCAACGGTCGGGAAGTTGCGCCAAGTCATGGCACGGTCGCCGCCCATATCGTGGCCGGCTGAAAAATGCGGGCCGTCGCCGCTCAGGATAATGACCTTAACGCTGTCATCGTGCGCCGCCCGATCAAAAGCCGCGTTCAGAGCATAAGTCATCGCCATATCTTGAGCGTTCCGAACCTGCGGACGTGCCATCGCGATATTGACGATATCGTCTGTGAGATGCTCGTAGCGAATACCTTCATACGCCTCGGGATCAAATTTCTCGGTGACCATGGTCGATTGTTCCTAAAGCGGAGCAGTCCGCATTGCGCTGCAATCAATTTCAGCGAGTAAGCTCGGCCGCTCGAGCTATCGAGCAAGTTTCACGAAAGATAATGTAAGCTACCCACCTGGACGCCCCAATGGCTAAAAGGGGAAATCCAATTGGCGAAATCGATCAGGCAGACAGACCTGCGCTGAGACCTGATCGGAGCCCTTCAGAAACCTATGTCGATCAGCCGACAGCGCGAGAGTGCTCCGACCAGAATGGAGCGCGCAAAGCTTTCTTATCGACCTTCCCGAACGGCGTCACAGGCAGGCTTTCCGCAAAGCTGATCTGCTTCGGCGCGAGCAGCGATCCTTTGTGCCGCTTGACGTGATCGATAAGCTCCTCGGCTGTCGCGCTGGCGCCTGCCCGCAACACAACGATGGCCGCGACCGACTCGCCCCATTGCGGATGCGGAACACCAATAACGGCCGCCGAATTGATCGCTGGGTGTGTCGCCAGCGTATCCTCCACTTCACGCGGGTAAATATTGAACCCGCCGCTAACGATCATGTCTTTCTTGCGGTCGACGATAAAGAGACGTCCGCTGGCATCGGCACGGGCAATGTCGCCCGTATGCAGCCAGCCACCGGACAGCGTCTCGCGTGTCACCTCCTCCTGTTTGAAATAGCCCTGCATCACCGACGGGCCCCGCACGCACAATTCGCCGCGTTCGCCTGCCGGCACTTCCTTGCCTTCATCGTCAAGGATGCGCACGTCGGCATTCACCACAGGATAGCCGCAGGACTCCAGCGTTCGCGGATCATTGATGTCGTGCTCCTCCTTGCGCATCACCGTAATCGGCGTGCACTCGGTTTGCGCATAGATCTGTGAGAATACAGGCCCAATACGGTGCAAGGCCTCGGCCAATCGCTCGGGCGCGATCACGGAGCCCGCATATACGACCAGCTTCAGATTCGACAGATCATAGGATTCCGGTTTCGCTTCGAGCACCTTATAGATCATGGTCGGCACCATGAGCGTCATGTCGATCTTTTCGCGGGCCAGGGTTTCCAAAACCTCCACGACCTCAAATTTCCTTAGAAGATGTACGGTACCGCCAAGCATGAACGTCGGCAGGATCAACTGGCCTGATACATGGCTGATGGCCGCAATGGCCAGGTACTGCGGTTCCGGCGGAATCTGAAGAGCACTCGCCATCGAAATCGCCATCTGCGTCACTTGCGCGCTGAAGCGCACCACGCCCTTCTGTCGGCCGGTGGTACCGCCGGTATAGTTCAACGTTGCGACATCGTCAGGCTGCGACAGATCCAACGGTTCGACATCACCAGCCTGCGCCGCGAGCGCGAGCAAATTCAACCCGGCCGCTGGCGCGCGACCGACACCGAAAGCGATAGCGCTTGCGTGGCCAGTGGCCAGATCCGCCAGACGCTGGGGAAAAGCATCGGCGTCGATCACCAGAGCGCGCGCATCGACGTCGCGTACCTGAAAAAGCTGCGACTCAAGCGAACCCAGGGGATGCAGCCAGGTCGTGGACAGGCCCAGGCCGTGGGCGGCGATCCAGACACACCAACTGTCAGCCCGGTTTTCCGACAGGAAGGCGACCGTGTCGCCACGCTGCAACCCCTTCGCGCGAAACACCTGCTGCACCCGCGCGATGAATTCGATCAATTCGCGATACGTCAACGATGCACCGTTCTGACGAAAGGCCACGCGATCAGGGTACTTACGCAGCGTGCGAATGGTGAAGGAGAAGAAGGTGGGATTGGAATACAGCGTCATGGCAGAATTCTTTCAATTGGGAACATGGTTGCCCCATAAGGCGGGACAACGCGCGATGGGTTGAAACAACTGGGCGTGTCGCGCACGCGGGTCCGCGGGGTTTGAGAGCCGGAACAAACAAGGCAGCGCGAGACGCCTCGGATGACACGCGAATGGTTCTCCCGATCGACCTCCTAATAATGCTGATCGGGAGATAGAGGAATTGGCTGAACCACGGCGCCGGAGCCTTCCGCGATCGTGCGACGCATAACCTCGGTCATATCCATGGCGCTTTCGCCCGGCGCAGGATAAAGGGCCTCGATCTCTGCCACGACGCGCGGGTGTAAATCGTTTACCGGAACACCCAGTGCCAGCGCCCACTTCTCGACCTGGAAGATGAATTCCGGACTCACGCGCGGCGGCACGTTCGCGTTCATCGGATCGGCCATCGCCTCATCAAGCGAAACAAACTCCACGCCGACCTCGCTGAAGGCATGCAGGATTCTGTCGAGGCAGTCAGCGGCGAATGGCGTGCCGTGAATCAGCCAGATATGCGCGGGGTCGCGCCCGAACACAGCCCGCGCATTGGCCGCATGGATGCGCAATTCGCGTACAGCGCTCTGAACGTATCGGGTGCGAAACGCCTCCATTTCCTCCGCCGTTCCGCGGCGTGACACGCGGCAATGAGCGGCGTGCCAGCGGAAATCATGAAAACCGATACTTACAGGGATGGGGCGATAATCCATTTTGCCGAGGAATTGCAGAATCTCCTGACACTTGCACGGCGTGTCGCCCCACATGTCCATGCAGAAACGAAAACAGCGTCGCGGCGCAACCTTGAGCCAGGGCTCCAGATAAGTTTCTGCCTTCTCGATATCGCGGGCATAATCGCTCGCGCTGAGCCAGTTCAAGCTCGGATGATGATGCGTGTGGTTGGCTACATGATGGCCATTTTCCACCCAATGGTCGAAGACCTTGAGCAGCTCGGGCCGGTCTTCTGCAGGCGCTGTATTGGAAAACTGGTAGACCCCCCGCACGCCGTGGCGACGGAATACATCGACAAAGGTGCGAGTGTTCTCCAACGGAGAATAGCCGGGCGCGGAAGGTACGCCACGAAACAGAAGCAGATCATCCATGGTGATCGCCAGCTTGATGCGGCCCAGCGGCGAGATCGGGTGTACGGCCTGTGACGCATTCTCATCCATTAGAAGCTCCCTCTTGTTGGCCTGAGCATGACATATTTGGAGGGCGGCGCTGGCAGAAGCCGCCAAGCAAATTGAGCGAATTTGCCATCCTCTCTGCGGCGAAACGATCTAACGTATTGACTGCCCTCGGCTTGATCTGCGCGGCGATGCCCGCAGGTACGCCGGAGAGGAGCATCTTTCTAAGATTTCCAAACCGGAGACGTTTTATATGAAGCAACACACCAGATCTTTTGTCGCACGCCGCCGGCTGATGCTCGGCGCAATGGGCGTGGCATTCTCCCTGACGATTCCGGCCGCCTCTGCCCAATCCAAGGAAATCCGCATCGCCCACATTGTAAGCAAGACGGGTTTGATTGAGGCTTACGGCAAGCAGAGCGCGCTCGGATTTATGTTGGGCTTGGAGTACGCAACCAAAGGCACCATGAAGGTCGCCGGCCGTGATATTGTCGTCTTGCAAAAGGACGACCAGAGCAAGCCCGATATGGCGAAATCCCTGCTGCTCGAGGCTTTCGCCGACGAGAATGCCGATATCGCCGTGGGCGCCAGCTCGACGCCGGCGACGCTGAGCATCATGCCAGTCGCTGAGGAATTCAAAAAGGTACTGGTCGTTGACTCGGCGATCTCCGACTCCATTACTGGCAGCAAGTGGAACAAGTATATCTTCCGCGTGAAGCAGAACAGCACACAGGACTCGGCCGCCTCGGCCGCGACCTTCGACAACGCCGGCACCTCCATCGTTACGCTGTCTCAGGACACAGCATACGGCAAGGAGGGCATTGCAGCGTTCAAGGCCGGCCTGACAAAAGCGAAGATCGTCGGCGAGGAATATGTGCCGCAGAACACCACGGACTTCACAGCCGTCGGTCAACGCCTGATCGAAAAACTCCGCGGCTTGCCCGGCCGCAAGTTGATCTACGTCAATACCTGGTTCGGCCCGAACGACCCGTTCAAGATCGGTGATGTCGGCCTGGAGCGTTACGGAATCGAAGTCGGCGCAGGCGGCAATGTTCTGACGGTTCTGCCGCAATACAAGCGCTTCCCGGGCATGGAGGGCGGCATCACCTACTACTACGAACTGCCGAAGAATCCAGTGAACGACTGGCTGGTGCGTGAAAGTCTCAAACGCACCGCCGCGCCGCCCGATATCTTCCAGGTGTATGGCTTCGCAGCCGCGATGTCGGTGGTGACCGCGCTGGAAAAAACCAACGGCGATACCAACAGCGAAAAGCTGATCACCGCCATGGAGGGAATGAAATTCGACACACCCAAAGGAGAAATGACTTTCCGTAAGGAAGATCATCAAGCCTTGCAGACCATGTATCACTACAAGATCCGCGTTGACCCCAATGTCGCTTGGGCTATTCCGACGCTGGTAAAGGAAATCGGTCCGAACGAAATCAAGATCCCGATCGGCAACAAGCGTTAAAGCAACCCCGAAAGGGTTGCCATCTACCCCGCGCGCTGTCTGCCTACCGCCGACAGCGCGCGACCGCACCGCGTATCGCCTCCTCGCAGCCTCACCAAATGTCTTTCGTTTCGTGCCCCCACGCCGACGCGCGGCGGACGATAGCCGGGCGCTCGCGTATTCCGCGGACGCAATAGCGGGATAAGAATCGGGCTTCACGATGCGGTTCATCGGGCGCCCTCATCCGAAGGCGGCACGCGCAAGCGGCCGACGACGCCGCTCGGGAAATAGTAGACCGACAATACAAACAACAGACCAAGCCAGAGCAGCCAGCGATCCGGTGAAAGCAGCGCGGCCAGCCAAGGCAGTCCGGCCGCGACCTCGCTCCCGAGACGCAACAAGTCCTGAAGATAGCTCTGCGCGATCACGAAGAGCACCGCACCAACGACGGCGCCGTAGATCGTGCCCATGCCGCCGATGACGACGATCAGCAGCACATCGAGCATCACCTCGAACGACAACGAGGTATCCGGGCCGTTGTAGCGAAGCCAAAGCGCCAGCATAGCACCGGCCAACGTCGCGAACAACGCCGAGATAACCGCTGACAGTGTGCGATATAAAACGACGCGATAGCCAATAGCTTCGGCTCGGAACTCGTTCTCGCGGATCGCCTGGAGGACGCGCCCGAAGGGCGAGTTAACGATGCGCAGTAGCGTCAAGACCAGCACAACGGCAAGGATGAACAACAAATAGTAGCACACCAGCCGTCCGTTCAACGAAACGCCAAGAAATGGTTCTCGACTGAGCCTGAAGGCGGGAGAGAGCACTTCCGGCAACCTGAAGGTCAGGCCATCGTCGCCGCCCGTGATCTCGGATAGTTGTGAGGCCAGCGTCTGGAAGGCCGAGGCTACCGCCAACGTAATCATGGCGAAAAAGAGAGCCCGTACCCGCAATGAGAACAGACTGATGGCTAGTGCAAGCACGAGCGACAACGCCAGCGCGCAGGCCAGACCGACGGCGATCGCGCTCCAGCTTGGACTCAAGCGTGTTACCGCAATCGCTATACCGTATGCACCGATGCCGAAAAACATCGTATGAGCGAAACTGATGATGCCGGTATAACCCAACAGCAAATCAAAGCTTGCCACCAGCACGATGAAGACCAGGATCTTCGCCGCGACGTTAAGGGCCTTGATACCCGGGAACACGAAAGGCGCAAAAGCCAAGCCCAGGAAAATCGCAAGTAGCAGCATGGTCAACATGCCGCTTCGCGGAAGGTCGTTCGAGAGGATCCGGCGCAGCATCAACGGCTCCTCGCGACAGGAGAGATGCCCTCCGGTCGCCACAGCAGGACCGCGACCATAAGCGCAATATTGGAAACCAACGCCACCTTGGGCACGAGAAAGCCGGTGTAGTTGGCCGTCAATCCTACTAACAGCGCGCCGATGAGCGCCCCGGTGGTCGACCCCAGACCGCCGATAATGATCACAATAAAGATGAGCACATTGACCTGATTACCCATCTGCGGGATCACGTTTTCCTGGTACAAACCCCACATCACGCCACCGAGGCCCGCCAGCGCGCTCCCAGCCACGAAGACACCGATAAACAGGATCCGGATGCGGTAGCCGAGAGACTCGACCATCTCGCGGTCCTGCACGCCGGCGCGGATCAGAAGGCCGATCTTGGTGCGGGCCAGCGTCCACGCCAGAACACCGAAGACAAGGACTCCCGCCGCGAGAGCCATGATGCGATACTTCTCAATCGCGGCATCACCCCATTGCCATGAACCACGCAGACCCGCAGGCAACGGCAATCCAATCTGGTCGGGCCCCCACATCACCTTGATTAGTTCCTCGCCGATGATCATGCCGCCCATGGTGATCAGGATCTGCTTGAGATGCTGACCATAAACCGGTCGCACGATTAGACGTTCGAAGGCGAGGCCCACAGCACCGGCTACAAGCATCGCCGCCACCGTCGCCGGCAACACGGCGACAAGATTGGCAATGATGGATTGCGACTGCGTCCAATCGCCCATGCACCCAAGAACAAGGGTGGCGACGTAGGCGCCCAGCGCGATGAACACGCCATGGCCGAAATTCAGCACATCCATCAGACCGAAAACCAGCGTGAGGCCAGACGCGATAATGAACACGATCATGCCCATCGCCAGACCTGCGATGGTCAGGGTGAACCAGGTGGGGAGCGAGCCCACCGCTGGCAACGCGAGCAGCGCCAGCGCAGGCACCAGGAGCAGCGGTTTCCAATCGAAGTCGCGGCGCATTATATTCCAGCCATCCGTGCGAAGGCGGCGACGCTGTAGGCGTTCCGATCCATTCCCCTCATAACTCCAGCCCCAGTAACCGTTGCTGAAGTTGCGTGTCGGCGGAGAATGCAGCCATGGAGCCGGAATGCACGACCCGACCATCATCCATCACAACGACACTATCGCCGAGGCGTTGCGCGAAGTGGATGTTCTGCTCCACCAACAGGATTGTGACGCCGCTGGCTTTCAGCTCGGCGAACGCATCGATCATGTTGTCAATGATGGCAGGCGCCAGCCCCTTGCTCGGCTCGTCAACGATCAGCAGGTCCCGCGGCTCGACGATCGCGCGTGCAACCGCAAGCATCTGCTTCTGCCCGCCGGAGAGCTTGCCGGCCGGATAATCCCAGAATTTTTCCACCGCTGGGAAAAGCCGAAATATCCAGGCTAGCCGCGATCCGTTGATGTCCTGCGTCCGGCGCGCACGGCGCGCTGCGAGCAGCATATTCTCCCCGACTGTCAGGTCCGCAAAGATGCCCATCGTCTCCGGCACATAAGCGATGCCGAGACCGGCAATCTGCGGCGTTGATAATTTGCTTACATCCTCACCACCAAAGCTGATGCGTCCCTGCTTCACCTTCCAGAGGCCCATGATGGTCCGCAACGTGGTTGTCTTGCCCGCACCGTTGCGACCCACCAACATGGTGAGCTGTCCTTTCGGCGCCACCAGATCCACACCATGGAGAACGTGGTAGATACCGATGTGGGTGTGTACACCGCGCAGCTCCAACAAGCTCATGCCCCGGTCGCCCCCGCCGCCGCCGTCACGCCCAAATAGGCCTCCTGCACGACTGGCGAGGCAATCACCTTCGCCGGATCGCCGTCGGCCACCAGGGTGCCGTTCTGCAGCACAATGATGCGATCGGCGAGTTCACGCACGACATCCATCTTGTGCTCAACCAGCAAGATGGTCTTGGTGGGATCCCGCTTAAGCCTGCGGATGAGATCGAGAACAATTGGCGCCTCGGCCGTGCTCATGCCCGCCGTAGGCTCATCGAACATGAATACCCGCGGTTCGAGCGCCATCAGTAGCGCCACCTCCAGCTTGCGTTGATCGCCGTGAGGCAAATTCGCAACGATGTCGTTCTCACGTGCCTTGAGATTCGTCTCGGACAACAAAGCATCGGCCCGCGCGATCAGCGCCCGGTGATCGCTCCAGATGCTCCACAAGTTGAGACCGTGACGATGCGGGCCGGCGCACGTCGCCTGGACGGCGAGGCGCACATTTTCCAACACCGTCAGTTTGGGAAAAAGGTTGGTGAGCTGGAAAGCGCGCCCAAGACCGGCACGCGCGCGCGACGGCGGAGGCTTGCGCGAGAGGTCCACCCCCCCGAGCAACACCTTTCCTTCGGAAGCCGAAATCTGTCCCGATATGAGGTTGAAGTAAGTCGTCTTACCGGCACCGTTGGGACCGACAATGGCAGTCAGCGTGCCGGGCTCAAATCGGCAGGACACATTGTTGACCGCGACATGACCTCCAAACCGTACGGTGAGACGCTGCGTCTCCAGCACTGCCAAATCTTTATCGGAGCGCTGAAAGGAGGAAGGCTCGCCTTTGGCCGAAGACAAATTCATCAGAATATCGGACGCAAAAAATCTTCTGCATAAGCAGACAACATGCGGATGCCAGTCCGCGGCGCATGAAGGCAGAACGGTTCCGACGCTGCCTTGATCAACACGACACCGCTCCTCCCATGGCCTCAAATTTACGTTGAAAATCCCGCGGAATTCGATCCCGCTTCTTTATCAAACGCTAGAAGCCTCCAAAAAAATGAGCAATTGCCGAGTCTTACAAATGGGTTGGCAGAAACCACCAGCGACCGATCCGCACGACCGGGAAGAAATTCTGAAGCGAAAGGCTTCAAGAGAACGGTGGCGCCGGGCAGCGCTGGCTAGACGTCTTCTGATTGCGCCGTCGACGTATCCGGCTCGTCGAGGCTACGCAGCCGATACACGCCGGGCGCCAAGCCGGTCCAACACTTGAATGCGCGGTGGAACGTGCTGGTTTCGGAGAAGCCGACCAATCGCGCGATCTCCTGTAATGTCAGCTCGGGACGCTCAAGGTATGCAATAGACAAATCGCGGCGAAGATCGTCCTTGATTTGCTGAAAGCCCTGCCCCTCCTCCTGGAGCCGTCGTCGAAGCGTCTGCGGCGTCATGGCCAACATTCGGGACACCTCCTCAAGCGTAAGCGGACGCTTTCCCATATGCCGACGCAAGAGGCGGCGTGTACGTTCGACCGGATTTGTCTGATCGCGATATTTTACCGCGACGTTCGCGGGCGCCTTGGCAAGAAAGGTCGATAACGTCTCGCTGGTTTGCATCACTGGCAGATTTAGCCACTTGGCATCGAAACACAGTCCCGCGCGAGGCTGGCTAAAGCGAACTTCCGCGCCGAAAAGCCAGTCCGTTTCGGCGTTGTAGGCCGAGTGAGCATTTCGCAGCCGGACCTGCGCCAGCGGCAGGTTACGCGCCACCAGCCAGGACAATACGCCCGAGCCACAATACAGGAAGCTGCTTTCGGCAAATCCTAACGGCTCGTTCCACGCCACGCGCTCTACCAAATCCACTTTCGCCATGCCATCGCGGATCTGTAGCCGCGGCGCGAAATCGTCGATCATCTGACGGTAGAAGCGCAGCGCAGCGTTCAATGCCTCGCCCAAAGTCGGCTGCTCGACCATCAGACGGCAGGCGCAGGCGAAGGAACCAATACGAACGGGATGGCTGCACAGTCCCCAGAACTCGTCGCGCAACCTCCACGTAACAATACGAATGAGCGCAGCAAATTGCGCTTGCGACACACGCGACATCGGGGCTCCAACCAGCTCCTTGGGAATACCGGCGCGACGTAAAAGCGCATCAATGTCGGCCTGGCGTCGGATAGCGCCCTGCAACATGCGTCGGACTTGCCAGATACTAACCGTGCGCTGGAGCGCCGTATGGGCGAGGGTCGGGCTTATGAGGGGCCTCCTGAGCTCTCTGGCAATCCGATCCGGAAAATGGGGTCGTCGGGTTTCCGCAGAATTAGCACGATATGCACCGGCATTATCCGCGTGAATGGCCCGAATGGCAGGTTAAGGATTTTCTTGTTTGAAATATATGTTTAAATCGAATACTGAAGAGCTCGGATGATCCGCGCGATATCGCGATTAGGGGGTACCCTGTCATCCTTAAACGAGCGATCTCCCGGCGGTCGACCTGATCCGCCGGTTCGGTGGAGCGTTGCCTGATGGGCAAGAATGGCGAGCCGCCTGGAGTTATCGTCAGGTGGCGCGTCAATAAAGTGGAATGTGAGAAAGTGGCGGCTCGGCAGTTCAGCTCCGACCGACCCGCATCCATCGCCGGTGGCCGGCTTCCATCAGCCTAGAGATACTTTGCTGATGGAGCATTAGCGATAGCGGCGTGCTCCAACGCCCAAGCAACGCGCAGCGCAATATCTTCACGCCATGGCGCGGTGATGATCTGTACGCCGATCGGCATCGGATCAAGTGGAACCGGCACGGTGACCACCGGCAAGCCGATGAACGAGATCGGCTGAGTGTAGATCCCGATATGGGCGCGCACCGGCTGTTCGACGCCGTCGAGCGTGAAAGTCCGCTGGCCGAGTTTCGGCGCGATGCACGGCGTTGCCGGCGCAATAATGATGTCGACAGATTTGAACAATTCGAGCACCTGCGACCGGTACCAGCGGCGGAATTTCTGCGCGCGGTCGACCAGCGGCGCCGGCACCATGGCGCCGGCCAGCAGGCGGTCGCGCACCGCCGGATCGAAATCGTCCGGCCGGGTGCGCAGCCGGTCGAGATGCAGCGATGCGCCCTCGACCGTGGAGATGACATAGGCCGCCGCGCGCGCTCGCGCGGCCTCGGGCAGTTCGACGTCTTTGGTGACGCCGAGGGCCTTGGTGACGCGGGCGACAGCTTCCTTCGCTTCGGGGAACAGGTTCTGGCGGAAGTATCCGCCGGCCGCGGCGATCCTGAGGCCGCCGATATCCTGTCCCAGCAGGCCTGTCACCGGCTCGATCGCGCGCGCGGTGCAGGCGGCGTCTTCGGCATCAGCGCCCTGCATGGCGTCGTAGATGATCGCGAGATCCTCGACCGATCGCGCGAACGGCCCGAGATGATCGAAGCTCGCGACGAAGGGGAACGAGCGCGCACGCGACAGCCGGCCATAGGTCGGCTTGAGGCCGAAGATGCCGCAGAACGACGACGGCACGCGGATTGAGCCATTCGTGTCGGAGCCGAGCGCGAACGGTACGAGATTGCCGCCGACGGCGCCGCCCGAGCCGCCGGACGAACCGCCGGTCATGCGCGTGGTGTCGTGCGGATTGCGCGATGGACCGTAATGCACGTTCTCGCCGGTGAAGTCGTAGGCGTATTCGCCCATGTTGAGCGCGCCGACCAGCACGGCGCCGGCGGCCTCCAGGCGCTCGACCAGCGTTGCGTCGCGCACTGCAGCCGGACGATCGAGGTTGATCTTGGAGCCCGCGCGGGTCGGCAGGCCCGCGACGTCGAACAGGTTCTTCACCGCGAACGGCACGCCGGCCAGCGGCCCGACCGGCTTGCCGGCGGCGATGGCAGCGTCGATCACCTTCGCCGTGCTTCGGGCGCGACCGACGGTGACGTCGGTGAAGGCGTTGAGCACCGGATTGTGCCGGGCGATCTTCGCCAGCGCCGCTTCGGTGACAGCGAGCGCCGTCACCTGCTTCGCGACGACGGCCTTCGCGATGTCGGACGCCGGACGCCAAGAACCATCGGTATTCAATACGGGATCAAGCTGCATAGATGGTGGCCGGTTCGGTTGCATCGGGAAGCGGGAATTCGTCGACCATGCGCGCCATCTTCAAGGTGACGTCGAGATTGGCGCGCACCGCGGGCCGACATGCGTCGTCGATTGGCAGATCTAGCGTCGCGGATACGGCGTCGATGTAGCTGTCCAGTCTGTCGGTCATACTAGTTTCCGATCGTGCTGACGTGGGCGGATACGATCTTCCATTTACCCTGTAGTTTCACCCATGTTTGGCTCTGCCTACCCCGGACGGATGGGCGCGTGAATTCGGTATTCGCCGTCGCGAAGTCGTATCCGAATGTCGTTATAACCGTATTCAGCAGTTCTCTCGCCAGACCGACCGGGGAACGGTTTTTTCTGAATGCGGCGATCTGATCTATTCCGTACAGATTCTCCTTGTCGCCGAAACGAATAACGATATCGCTATGCCAGAAGAACTCGATTAGTGCATCAACGTCGTTTGAGACGATCGCGCGTTCGTACTTATCGAACTGCATGCGAACTTCCTCGACCACACTCGGGATATTCAAATCAGTCGTCATGTCGGATTCCTAACATTTCGTCGTCTGCATCGACGGCCTGAATGAAGCGCTACTTCTGCGATTCGGGCAGGATCACGGTTAGCCCGTCGAGTTGCTCGGTGATCGTGATCTGGCACGAAAGTCGCGAATTCGGTTCAGCTTGATGCGCGAATTCCAGCATGTCTGCTTCTGACGACGAGGGCGGCGGAAGTCTTTCCGACCACCCGGCCGGGATGTAGACATGACAGGTCGCACAGGCGCATGCGCCGCCGCATTCCGCGTCGATGCCTGCGATTCCGTTGCTCACCGCAGCCTCCATGAGCGTCGACCCCACTGTTGTGCTTACCGAATGCTTCTCTCCAGAGTGAGAATGGAAATGCAACTGAATCGCCATCTTGGTCCGATCTCATAAATGATAATGTTAGTGACGGATACCTATCGCCATGATCTCGCCTGCGATGCCGTGACGGAAGATCAGCACGCAGACCACGAAGGTGCCGCCATGGATCACCTTCACCCACTGGCCGAAGCCGGCCAGATATTGCTGTTTGGCAGTAATCACGAACGCGCCGAGGCCAGCAGTCTATGGTGGTGGGTCTTGTAGCCCAGCGAGATGTGGCGCGGCTCGTTCTCGCGGATCGCCTTAGCCCCCAAATATTTGTCGACCGCCCTGAGATCGTCGCGTGCGGCCGGTCTTCTACTTGCGTCGGCGGCAAGCGGAGTGGGCTGCGCTGCCGCGCCCGGTTCACAGCCTCACGATCACTTCGATTTCGATCTTCATCTCTGGAAGCGCCAGACGAGCTATTTCGAGCAACGTGCTCGCCGGATTATTGACCAGCAACTCCGCACATTCATCCGAGATAGTGGCGTATTCCTCGATGTCGGTCACGAAAATCGATATCTTGACGATACCTTCGACTGTCCCGCCTGCTTCCCGAATGATGTCCTTGATATTCCTGACGACTTGAGCTGCCTGTTCCTTCATGCGCTCCGACGGTAGTTCGCCGCTGGGCAACCGCCCGGTAATGCCGGCGGTGAACAAGAAGCCATCGACGACAATCCCCGGCGAATGCGACATCGTCTTTTCGTATGCTTTTCCCGTTGAAATTTTTTTCACAGGTTTGATTCTCCAAGTTCAGCCTGTCTGGCCGCACCAATTTTCTTGCACGCGTGAGCAAAATCCCTGGGCATGTTGATGGCCTCGAAACCTATGAGTTCGCCGTCCCGGTAATGTGTCGCCGATGCGCTCAGGCCATTTTCTCCGGTCACCCTGACGATGCTGTCGGACTGTCCAACCAGGCCTACTGTCTGCAACTTGAAGCCATACTGGTCAGACCAGAAGCTCGCCGCTGCTCGATAGGGTTCCGTTAGACCCTTGATCATTTTCGCAACGTGTCTCCCCTGATCGTTCGCATTCTGGACGGTTTCAACGCGGCTGTAGTTACCATGCTGAACATCGAAGAATTCCGCGCAGTCTCCGATCGCAAAAATGTGGTCATCGTCCGTTCTCAAAAACTCGTCGACGACGATTCCCGACCGCGCCGTCAGTCCCGCAGACCTTGCGATATCCGTATTGGCGATGCCCCCCGTTGCGACCAGAAGCAAATCACTGCAGATAACGTCATCCCCGGATCGAACCATCCATTTGCCTGACACCCGAGAGACTGACGGAATCTTTCCCAAGTTAAGCCGGACGCCCCGGCTCAGATGGGCATCGGCCATAAATTCGGAAATGGTCGGCGAAGCCACCCGGCTCAACAGCCGTTCCTGCGGCTCGAACAAATCCACCCGCAACCCCAGTGTCGCAGCGGTCGCAGCGACTTCCAATCCGATCAGCCCGCCACCCAGTATTGAAATCGATTCTGCACCCGCCAACGCATCCCTGAACCTTTCAGCGTCCGTCAGGTCACGAAGCTGATGAAAGCCCGCATCCGGAATCCCCGGAGGGAACCGCGACCTGCTTCCTGTTGCCAGAACTAGCCAATCGAACGGCAGGTCCCGACTGTTCTGGAGAGTCACGACGCGGGTGACGCGGTCAACCGACGCCGCGTTCTCGTGCCAAATATCGATCCGGTTTGTTTCGTAAAACATTGCCGCGCGGATGACCTGTGCTTGCGCGTCCAACGTCTTGATATAGCTTTTCGAGAGCGGCGGCCGGTGATACGGCAGTCGCCCTTCTCCGCACACAAGACTGATACGAACGTTCGGATCAGCAGCGCGAACTGATGCCGCTGCCTGCGCGCCTCCGTGCCCCCCACCGATGATTACTACGTGCTGAGTTGTCATAGGCATCGCACTTCGTCTACGTCTCGATAGATGTCGATGAGGGGCAGACAGTCACTTGACAAGCGGGCAGCCGCCCTCGGCAAGCGGGCGAAACGCAGCATCACCGCTGATCACCGCAAGCTGCTTGTAAAAATCCCACTCGCCGTGAGATTCTGCAGGTGTCTTGACCTGAAAGAGATACATGTCGCGAACCACACGACCGTCGATGCGCGCCTTGCCGTTCTTCGTCATGAAATCGTTGATGGGAAGCTCGCGCATCTTCGTCGCCACTGCCTGTGCATTGTCGGTCCCGGCTGCCCGGATTGCCTTCAGATAATGATCGACGGCGCTATAAGTACCCGCCTGAACCATGGTCGGCATTCTCTTTTCACGATCGTAAAAGCGTTTGGCGAATGCCCGCGTCTGATCATTCAAATCCCAATAGAACGCCTCGGAAAGAATCAGACCCTGTCCGGTCTTGAGTCCAATCGACTTGATGTCGGAAAGATAGACGAGCAGTCCGACCGACTCCTTGCCGCTTGCACTCAGGCCAAATTCATCGGCTTGCTTGACGAGAGTGACAAAATCGGAGCCAGCGGCAGCGAAGGCGACAGAATTTGCCTTGGACGACTGGGCTTGCATAAGAAAGGAAGCAAAATCAGTTGAACCGACCGGAAACTTGACTGAGCCGGCGACACGGCCGCCTTCTGCCTGGAGGAACTTGGTGGCGTCGCGCTCGAGCGTCTGTCCAAAGGAGTAGTCGGCCGTTACGAAAAACCATTCCTTGTGGCCGCGTTTCACGCTCGACTTCGCGATTACGTTTGCAAGTGCATAGGTGTCATAGACCCAGTGGAAACCGGTTGGCGAGCAGTATTTTCCGGTCAGGTCTGACGAGCCGGCTCCGGTAACGATGGTGAGGGCCGACTTTTGCTGCGCAAGCCCCTGGGTCGCGATTGCAACGGCCGAGTTTCCGAGGCCGGTGATCATGTCGACCTTATTGACGTCCAGCCAGGTGCGAGCAATCGCGGTACCAACATCGGCTTTATTCTGGTGATCGGCGACCAAGACTTCGATTGGCTTGCCCAAAACCTTGCCGCCGAAATCTTCAATCGCCATCTTTGCGGCAGTCACGCTTCCCGGCCCGCCGCTGTCGGCGAACGCGCCGGACATGTCGTCGCTCACACCAATCCTGACGACGTCATCGCTGACTTGTGCGAATGCGGACGTCGACATGGTCGCGAACGCGACAATCGAGAGAGCTTGCAGAAGTTTTAATTTCATCGATAACCCCCAGTTTGATGTAGATAAACAAGCAATACGCAGCTTCTTCCGCGGCAACCGGACGCTTGATAACAGTCAACGTTTGCGATGGCCGAACATATCTGCGGCAATTGCAGCACTCGCTTCGGTCTCGCTCAATGAGTTGGCTTGAATGAGACTCTTGACTGACTCCAGGATTTCCTCGACGTCGCCCTTTTGTTTAAGCCGCTTGTATAGGTCCGGTATCGAGACGCCCATGGCTTCTCCAATGAGCTCCATGAAGTTGACGATCTCGAACGTCGTCTCGGTGTCGAAATGACAGATTTCGCGATGATCGATGTGGTAGACCGTCGCCAGTGTCGACACGCCGGCGGCTTTGGCAGCCGCGAACTCACGTTCGCGTAGTTCGTTCTTGAAAGCGGGTACATGATTCAGGGAATTGCTCATCAGCCCGGCGCGCGGCACGTCCAACTCGACAAGCTCGATGCCCGGAATGGCCGATAGAACGCGCCTGATGGCGCGGTTGATCTCCGGAATGGCGGGGCGCTCATGAAGCGCCACTCGCTTTTTGACCACGTGAATGAAATGAGGCTTGAGTTCTTCGAGCCGGCCCTCAAGATACGATAGAAGCGGTTGCGGATCGATGGGCTTGGTGTCGTGGGTTAATTTGAAACTTGGAAGTAACAACTCGGTCAGTTGCAACTGACACGACGGGCACCAGGTCAGAAGATTGGCTGCTTGCGGTTTCGATAGTTGATCGATCGTGTTGTAGCCGACCTTACCCGTGGTGGTAGAGTCCGCATGCATCCATTGAAAAGAACCGCAACAGACCGACGGGCCGCCTACGACACGATAGCTCACCCCGAGCCGCTCGAGCACATATAGACAGAGAAATGCGATATGCGGGGTCTTGATGAGGTTGCAGCCTGTATAAAACAGCACATCCAGCACCCGTCCGTCGTCCTCGACGCGCGCCCTGGGATTGATGCGCTCGATCTCCTCAGCCGGATATTGAAGGCGGGGAACGACGCGCGCCACTTGGGCCATATCCCGAAAGGCGTCAAAGGCATTCTTTCGCCGCTCTTGCGGTGAATGCCGCTTCTGTTGCACAGCCAGATTGGCCAGACTGACCATTTCGCGCGGATTGACCGCGTAGACGCAAGCTGAGATGCAGAAGCCGCTGCTCGTGCAGGAGTTGACCCACTTCTCCGCGACATCGTTGCCTTCTCCGCCGCGCAAAATATCGACAACGCCGCTGAGGACGAATTCGGGATCGGCGTTGCTGATGCCGACCACATTCGTCATTGGGCATGCTTGAAAGCATTTACCGCATTGAGTGCAGAGGGAGGCAATCTCCCGACTGCGCTCGCGCAGGCTCTCATCAAAGTCCAAAGATGCTGTGGTTTCCATGCTCAGCCTTTATAAAACATTCGCAAGACGCTATATTTTTCGGCACCTTGAACAAGAATTGTTTCAAGAGCGGGCTGCTGCCAATTGAGCAGCAGTCGCTAGAGGGGAGAAAGCGTGCGAATTCCTGCGCCTTTGAAGTACTTTCAGGCTGTCGCGGAGCACGGATCAATTCGCCAGGCCGCCGATGCCATCAATGTGGCCAACTCGGCCATCAGCCGCCATATCCAGGAGCTTGAAGAAGATTTCGGATGCCCGCTGATCGAGCGGAGCGCCCGCGGCGTGAATCTGACCGAGGCGGGCAGAGCCTATCTGAGCTACTGCAACGATCTCGTCGCCCGCCAGGACAGTTTGGCGCGCGAGATGTACGAACTGAAGCAAGGCGACTCTGGACACGTTCGTCTTTTTTCGGTGGAAGGCTCGACTCCCACGTTGATCGGACCGGCGCTGTCCCACTTCAACGTGAAGTACCCGGGGATATCGGTTGAGCACACCATTGCCGGCACGTTTGACGTTCTGGAAGCTCTGAAGACCAGCCAGGCGGATGTCGGCCTCGTGCTCATGCCAGAGCAGTCGGACGTGGTCGAAAGTCTCTTTCGATTTTCCGACGAGCTTTGTTTGGTTGTCGCGGCAGACTCACAACTCGCCGCCCATGCCGAAGCTTCGTGGGAGGATCTGATGAGTATCCCGCTGGCGGTTCCGGCCAAGGGGTTCCGCATACGCCAGCTCGTCGATCTTGCCTGGGATCAAAAGGGCTCGCCTTTGAAACCCGCACTGGAAACAAACTCGATCGCTATGCTGAGGCACTTCGTGGAAGCAGGACATGGCGGAGCCTTTCTGAACCGGCTTTCTTTAGATCGAAACAGCGCTGTGGCGCTAAAAGCGCTGCCGTTGCCCATCACCTTCGTCCGAACGCTGACCACGGACATCTGCGTAGCTGCCAACCGGCACCGCTCTCCGGCGATCAATCATCTCCTCAATTTTATCGGAGAGTTTGGCTTGTCGCTGGGCTATCGTCTTGAAAACGAGCAATAGCGCACCCTAAGAATCGCTACGGGCAAGCTGCCAGGCACGAAAAAGCTTCCCTGTGGTTTCCAGCAAGGGCTTGCTGACATTAGCGGCCGCGTTGAAAAGGCAAACGGCGCGCACGTCGCCCGCCGCACCGGTTCGCTATTGCATCGAAACGCCGTCCAAGTGCTGAAGCTTATCCGGGTTTCGGGTGATGTAGATGGCGACGATCTTGTCTTCCGCGATTTGTAACGCTGTGGTTTGTACGATCCCTCCGCCCTCGATCGTGATGAATCCAGCAAGACCATCAATCAGAGCGTAGCGGATGAGAAGCGACGGCGACTGATGGAACTCCTGCGCAAGCTGGGCGTGCCGTGCGATAACCTTCTCAATGCCGATCAGCGGATGCAGCGAGGCCGGCACCTTGCCGCCGCCATCCGTGGAGGCGATCACGTCTTCGGCCAGAAGCGACCGCAGCGCGCCCATGTCGCCATTGCGGGATGCGGCGAAGAACGCGGCGGCGATTTCCAGCCCATGCTCCTTTGTCACCGCGAAACGCGGTCGAGCAGCCCGGACATGCTCACGTGCCCGGCTGGCGAGCTTGCGGCACGCCGCCGGTTCACGCTCGATGGCGCCGGCAATCTCATCGAAGCCCATACCGAAAACATCATGGAGAAGGAACGCGGCGCGCTCCAAAGGCGACAGCCGTTCCAGCGCGATCATCAGCGGAAGCGTGATGTCGTCGCCAGCGTCCGGTTCCGCGTCCTCGAATATCGGCTCTGGAAGCCATGGCCCGATATAGGTCTCGCGCCTGCGCCGGGCGGTTTTCAGCTCATTGAGGCAAAGGCGCGTAACGATGGTGCGCAGGAGAGCCGCCGGCTGGCGAACCACCTCGCGGTCGGCAGCCTGCCAGCGGAGATAGGCGTCCTGAACGATATCCTCGGCATCCGCCACCGAGCCAAGCATCCGATAGGCCAGACGCATGAGGCGAGGCCGCAATTCGGAGAATATCGGATCGGAATGGATGTCGTGCATATCGCTACCGCCTCGTCCCTGTTCGCTATCCGGTGTGGACCGCGTTGACTTTATAGAGGCTCGGCGCGACGGACTTTGCCAACCTGGCGAACTGCCTGAGCTGCGCTTGGGTCTCCGGCTTCTTCATGAAGGTCTCGAAGTGCTCCTTCGATGCCCATTGGGCATAATTCACCACCTTGCTGCCGTCGAGGCTGCTGTGAACGCAGACCGAAATGAAGCCGGGTTGATGCCTGATCGTGCTTTCAGTCGATTCCGAAAGTGCTTTCGCCAAATCGGCCTGCTTCCCCGGCTCGACTTCATAGACGTTAATCAGGGTCAGGCATGTGGCCCGCGGGTCGATTGCTGCGATATTCTTGCTGGTCATGGTTGTCTCCTTTGCGATGTGGTCGCGAAGAACATGACAACGACGCTCCCCGGATTGTGACATGGTTCACTCGAAAAACGCTGGAGGTGAACCCGCAGATCGGGGCGATATCGGTCAGGGGGAAGGCTTTCCCTTACGCCCCATCACTCGTAAACCCGGAGACACGCAAAGCCGACAGTCAGGAAATGCGCTCTTCGCAAGGCAACCGACAATCCTGGATCAAGCCGGAAACACATCCATGAGGATGAATGTCGCGTCCTGTCGCTGATGAGCATTGATGAGGGGAACCAGCCGCGTGAAATGCTCGCTCCTGCAATGCGTGTCCAGCACCGCCCGACATCATCAGCGTTGCGCTTCCACCGGTCTGGATACCTTGCCGTTGCGCTCATACCAAACTTTGGAGCGGTTCACGATCCAGACCACCGAGAGCATCACGGGCACCTCGATCAGTACGCCAACAACTGTCGCGAGCGCCGCGCCGGAGTGAAAGCCGAACAGGCTGATGGCGGCGGCGACCGCCAACTCGAAGAAATTCGAAGCCCCGATCAACGCCGAGGGGCCGGCCACGCAATGCTGCTCGCCCGCCAGCCGGTTGAGCAGGTATGCAAGCCCCGAATTGAAATAGACCTGAATCAGGATCGGCACGGCCAACAGGCCGATAATCGCCGGCTGTGCGATGATCTGTTCGCCCTGAAATCCGAACAGCAGCACGAGCGTCGCCAGCAGTGCCACAAGGGAAGCCGGCCCGAGTCTTGCGAGCAGCCTGTCGAGAGCAGCCTGCCCACCGCCCGCCAGAAGTCGGTGCCGAATGATCTGCGCGATGATGACGGGAATGACGATATAGAGCACGACCGACAAAACCAGCGTGCCCCATGGCACCGTAATGGCTGACAGGCCCAGCAGCAGGCCGACAATCGGTGCAAAGGCGACGACCATGATGGCGTCGTTAAGGGCGACCTGGCTCAACGTGAAATGCGGCTCGCCTTTCGTCAGGTTCGACCAGACGAACACCATGGCCGTGCAGGGCGCGGCGGCGAGGATGATGAGGCCGGCAATGTAACTGTCGATCTGGTCCGCCGGCAGATAGGGACGGAACAGCCAGCCGATGAACAGCCACCCCAGCAGCGCCATCGAGAAGGGCTTCACAGCCCAATTGATGAACAGCGTCACGCCGATGCCGCGCCAGTGGCGGCCGACCTCGCCCAATGCCGCGAAGTCGATCTTGAGCAGCATGGGGATGACCATCACCCAGATCAGCACGGCGACCGGCAGGTTGACTTTGGCAATTTCCATCGCGCCGATGGCATGAAATGCGCCCGGCAGAAAATGGCCGAGCGCGATGCCGACGACGATGCATAATGCGACCCATAGGGTGAGGTAGCGTTCAAAGGCGGACATACGATCCCTCAGGCCGTTGCCACGCGCCGGCCGTGTTCGTCGATCACGCGCTCGCCGTCTTCCTTGACGAACTCGCCGCGTTGCGGCGGCAACAGGTCGAGCACGTCCTCGGACGGTCGGCAGAGCTTGACGCCCTTCGGGCTGACGACGATGGGCCGGTTGATCAGAATGGGATGCGCCATCATGGCGTCGAGCAATTGCTCGTCGCTCAGCGCCGGGTCGCCAAGTCCCAGCTCGGCGTAGGGCGTGCCTTTTTCACGCAGCAGTCCGCGCATCGATATGCCCATGCGCGCGATGAGCCGGGTCAGCATGTCCCGAGACGGCGGTGTCTTCAGATATTCGATGACATGCGGCTCAACGCCCGCATTACGGATCATCGCCAGCGTGTTGCGCGAGGTGCCGCAATCGGGATTGTGATAGATGATGACGTCCATGGCCCGTCTCACGCTGCGCTGTTGCGTGGAGACGACGCGCCATCGGATTGGCCGATCTCGGCCAGCTTTGTGCGCAGCGACGCCCTGTCGATACTGGCGACCAGCAAGGACGTGAAGGCCGAGATGCGATTCTTCAGGTAGCGGAAGGCAGCAACGAAAGCAGCTTCCTTCTGAATATCAGGCCCTTCGACGGCTGCCGGGTCTTCTATCCCCCAATGGGCGCTCATGGGCTGGCCGGGCCAGACCGGGCAGGTTTCGCCGGCGGCGTTGTCGCAGACGGTGAAAACGAAATCCATTGCAGGCGCGTCGGGGCCAGCAAACTCCTCCCAACCCTTCGATCGGAAACCTTCAGAGGGGTAGCCAAAGCTCCGTAACACCTTCAACGCGAAGGGATTGACCGTCGCCTTTGGCTGAGACCCGGCGGAGAAGGCGCGAAAGCGACCCTCGCCATCCTTGTTCAGGATGCTCTCCGCGAGGATCGAGCGCGCCGAATTGCCAGTGCAGAGGAACAGGACATTGAAGACGCGATGCTCTTGTCCGTCAGACACGGGAGGTTCCTTTCGTCGGTTCGCAGCAGGAAGACAGCGCCGCCATTGCCGGATTGCAGACCTCCGGGTGACCTTGACAGCAATCGCGCATGAGGAATTCGACAAGGCCGGACAGCGTGGTCAGCGCAGCGCTGTAGATGATCGACCGCCCCTCGCGCCGGGACTCGATAAGCCCGGCCTGTTCGAGATGGCTCAAATGAAACGACATGCGCGATGATGATGCGCCATCCATCGCTCCACCGATGGCTCCGGCCGACATGCCTTTCGGGCCAGCGGTTACCAGCAACCGGACGATGCGCAGTCTCGTCTCCTGCGACAGCGCGGCAAAAGCATTGAGGGCTTGCTTCTCGTTCATCATAATCTCAATAATTCAAGAATCATTGAAATGACAAATACGCCAAAGCCGCGCCAAGCGCCAGCGGAAATTCTCGCCGGCCTCACTTAAGTGAGGCCGCGTAAGGAGCGGCAACAGCGTCAGGGAGGGCGCTGGAGGGTTTAGCGTTAAGTGTCGTTCTCTGTTCCAGAGGCTTCAGGCCGCCAAACCCCGCCGACTGCCGCCCAGGCACCTAGTTCGCGGTCTTGGGGTCTGCAACGTCGCTCATGCCATGCGGTTGACAAATCGCTGTAGCCCCAGACATCCACTCGCGGCGCAGGATGGCGTATTGAATGGTGTTCTCGTAGATCGGATTGCCTGCATCGTCCCTGGTGAACGACACGAACTCGACGAACACGCCTTCCCGGCGCATGCCCAATTTTTCGCAAAGGCGCTGCGAAGGCGTGTTGTGGTCCTCGACATAGGCGTAGAGCCGACGAAAACCCTTTGCCCGGAACAGATGGTCGAACAAGGCCTTTGCGGCTTCGAACGCATATCCCTGGCCACCGAATCGCGGATTGAGATTCCAGCCGACCGAGGCTGTCTCGTCTTCCTCATCTTCTCCGGTGCCGCCGAACAGATCGCCGATGACCCGGCCGGTCTGCTTCAGGCAGACCGCTATGCAGCCCCCATCGAGGGCGCGTTTCCTGACCTCGATCTCCGCCTCAGACATGTCTGCGAGCTTGAGGGAGAGGAAGCAGTGGGCGGTGGGCGCGCGCAGATAAGCGAAGAGGTCCTCCGCATCGCCCTCCCGGAAGGGCCGGAGGATCAGGCGCTCGGTTTCAATGGTCTGCATGTCCGGCACTCTTCAAAAAGCGGTCAATGATGCGGATGGGACGGGCTGCGATACTTGGCTAATGCGAGAAAGACCACGACCGCCAGCCCCGCAATCACCGCGGCTGCCGTCGTCAGGAGAACGGAGTGCGTCTGGGTGAAGGCGGCCTTGCCCGCCGCGATCAGCGCATCACCCTGGTCGAGCGGAAGCTCGCTCGCGACGATGTAGGTATCGCCAATCGTTCGGGACGCCTGTTCGGCCGAAGCCTGCGTGAGACCGGTGGGCAGCGCAATGGCCCGGCCGAATACGCTCGACATGAAGACACCGAACAGGGTGATCCCGAGTCCAGTGCCCAGTTCATAGCCCGTCGCCTCCAGCGATCCGGCCGCACCGCCCTTGCTCGCGTCGACCGAACCCATGATCGCGATGGAAGATGCCGTCAGCCCGATGCTGAGCGTGAGCCCGAGAACGGCAAGCGCCAGCGGAACGAGGACACCCGGATCACGGAAATCGCTTCGTGCAAGAAAGGCCAGCATGGCCGCAGCGCCGGCAAGCGAAAGGGTGGCGACCAGCCGCAATCCGAACCGGTTGGAAAGATAGCCCGCGACCGGGCCGCCCACGGCTGCGGCTGCCATGATCGGGATCATGAAGATGCCGGCCTGAAGCGGCGTCTTGCCCAGCACATATTGCAGTTCCTGCGCCAGCGTCAGCTCGACGCCGGCCAGCGCGCCCGACGCGACAATGGCCATGAGCAGTCCAGCGACGATCGCTGGGTGCGATAGAAGCGACAGGTCGAGCATGGGTTCGGGCGAACGAATTTGCTTGTGCACGAACAGCGTCAGGGCGGCAATGCCAAACGCAACAACGAGGGCGACGATCGCCAGCGGCTGCTTGCCGCCGAACCCGGCCTTGACGCCGTAGACGAGCGATATCATGCCCGCGATCAACAGCAACGCCTGCCCGATCGCCCACTTCCCGGGCGTCGTCGGCTCGCTGCGCGGCAGCAGGATATAGCAGGCTGGTGCGACCACCAGCATGACCGGCACGTTGATCAGGAAGACCGAACCCCACCAGAAGTGTTGGAGAAGAGCGCCACCGACAAGCGGTCCGACGGCCGCGCCGGCGGCGCCGACCATGCCCCAGAGGCCGAGAGCCATGGCGCGCTCGCCTTCATCCTCGAAGGTCTTGCGGATCAGGCCCAGCACGCAGGGCATGATCATCGAGCCGCCGAGCGCTAGAAGAACGCGCGCCGCAATCAGCATGGCGGCGCTCTGCGCAAAGGCGGCCCATGCGGAGGCCAGTCCGAAGATGACGAGGCCGATGAGCAGGATCCTGCGGTTGCCGACCCTGTCCGCGAGCGTCCCAATCGGCACCAGAAGTCCGGCCATCAGAAGCGGGTAGATATCGATGATCCAGAGCACTTCAGTTCCGGAAGCGCTCAGCGACTGGGTCAGTGTCGGCACGGCGACGTGCAGGATCGTCATGTCGAGGACGACCGGGAGGAAGGCCAGCATGACGGCGATGAGAACAAGCCAGCGGTTGGCCGGGAGAGAAGCGGACGACATCATTCACCAGAACGAGGATTGCGTTCGCCATATAAATACATACGTATGGATTTCAATAACCGACCAGTCGGAGGACAAACGTGGGCAGAAAACCGACGATCACGCGTGAGCGGCTGCTCGAGATCGCGGAAGGCATCGTTCGCACGGAAGGTGCGGCTGGCCTGACGATCGATGCGCTGGCCAGGGCAGCAGGCATCTCGAAGGGTGGCGTCCAGTACTCGTTCTCATCGAAGGACGATCTGGTCCGCGCGCTGATCGAGCGATGGACACGTCAATTCGACGCCTTGCTGGGCGATATGGACGGTCTTTCGCCGGCCGATCTCCTCCGAAAGTACATCAAGGTCATGCGCAGCTCGCAAGCGGCGATGAATGCCAAGATGGCCGCCCTGATGATCGCCTACATCCAGAACCCGCAAAACGTCATTGCAACCCGCCAGTGGTATCGTTCGATGTTCGAGCGCCTGGGCGGCGCAACGAACGATGCACAGGCGGCCCGTGTCGCGCTGCTGGCAGTCGAGGGGCTGTTCCTGCTGCGCATCGCCGGCATCGACGAAGACGGCGAATGGAGCAGTTTTCTCGACGACGTCGAGCGCGTTTTCGAGCGCCTGCTCGAGACGCGATAGGTTGCAACGAGGTGTATGGCCTGGAGCGAAAACGCCGCGCGCAATTGCCGAGAAATGATAGACCTTTCGGAGGCATCACCCAGCCCCGCGAATTTCAGATGCGGTGATTGCCGGCGGCTGCCGCGTTTCCTCCAGACAGAGAATGCTGTTTCGCCGTCGTGCCACGGAGAAGCCAGTCCAATTCGCCACCAGAAGTTTTATACGTGACGATCTCGAGTTCCCGACACGTCATGAAGCGCGGTTCCTGACGACATGCGCGGCTCACGATCGACAGGCATCCGCATGTGCAGAAACCTTCATATACCAAGATACCCGCCGACCGTGGTACCATCTGCGAGCAACAGAATTGCTACGAACCGATAAGCTTGGGAGGCAGGCATGGGCCGACAAGGGAAGCAGAACTACACGCGACTGACCGAGCCGCTTGTCCGCGACAATGGTGTGCTGCGGCCTGCTTCCTGGGATGAGGCTCTTGATCGCGCGGCCGAGGGTTTTCTCCGCAACCGCGAGCTTCACGGTCCTGACGCGTTCGGCATGTTTTCGTGCTCCCGCGCCACCAACGAGCTGAACTTCATCGCTCAGAAGTTCGCCCGGGCGGTGATCGGCACCAACAACATCGACTCCTGTAACCGAACTTGACACGCTCCTAGTGTCGCCGGTCTGGTGACAGTATTTGGAGCGGGCGGCGGCACCTCGTCTTACAGAGAGATCGAGGATGCGGATCTTATTGTCTTCTGGGGCTCCAATGCCCGAGAAGCGCACCCGATTTTTTTCCATCACGCCCTGAAGGGAATCCACAAGGGCGCCAAGGTCTATGTGGTCGACCCGCGCCGCAGCAACACGGCGGAGTGGGCCGATACCTGGCTCGGCCTCGACGTTGGCACCGACATCGCGTTGGCCTACGGCATAGGCCGCGAGATCATTCATGCCGGGCTGGTCAACGAGAAATTCATCGCGAATGCCACCATCGGCTTCGAAGAGTTCGTCGCGGCATGCGAGCCGTGGACGCTGGAAGTCGCTTCCCGCGAGACGGGGGTGCCGGCGGAACTGATACGTGAACTCGCCCACGACTATGCCAAAGCGGAGCGCGCGCAGCTATGCTGGACGCTCGGCATCACCGAGCATCACAACGGCACCGACAACGTGCGGGCGCTGTGCAATCTCGCGCTCCTCACCGGACAGGTCGGCAGGTGGGGCGCGGGCCTTGTTCCGGTGCGCGGCCAGAACAATGTCCAGGGCGGCGGCGACATGGGGGCGATCCCCAGGAACCTGCCGGGATTCCAGGACGTCGGTAATCCCGAGCATCGGGCGAAGTTCGAGCGCATGTGGGGCGTCACCCTGCCTCCGAAGTATGGCTTGACGCTCTCTGAAATGATGGAGGCGATGGACGAGGGACACCTCACCAGCGTCTACATCGTCGGTGAGAATCCGGTGCAGTCCGACGCCGACACCACTGCGGTGGCCAGGCGGCTCGAGAACCTGGACCATCTCGTCGTGCAGGACATCTTCCTCACCAAAACCGCCTCGTTCGCCGACGTTGTGCTCCCCTCCGCCGCCGCGTGGTGCGAGAGCGAGGGCACCTTCACCAGTAGCGAACGGCGAGTCCAGCTCGTGCGCAAGGCGCTGGAACCACCCGGCAGCGCCAAGGACGACGTCGAAATTCTCCGCCTGGTCGCCGAGCGTATGGGATATATTTGGCCGATACAGACTGCAGAGCAGATCTGGGACGAACTGCGCGCGGTGTCGCCGGCGCACCATGGAATGTCCTACCGGCTGCTCAACGAACGCGGTGGGTTACAGTGGCCCTTCCCCGACGAGAACGGGCCGGAGTCACCGTTCCTGCACGGACGGCTGTGGGAGAAGGATCCCGAGAAACGCGGGCGCCCGGCGCCGTTCGGCATCATCGAACACAAACTGCCGGTCGATAAACTCAACGACGAATTCCCGCTGCGCCTGACGACCGGCCGGCGATTGACCGACTACAACACCGGCGTGCAGTCCGGCGGCTTCAACTCGCCGATCCGCGTCGGCGCCTGCGTCGACATCTCTCCGGAGGATATGGTTCGGCTCGGCCTCAATGAGGGCGAGGTGATCCGGGTGTCTTCGCGCCGCGGATCGGTGCTGGCGGCTGCGCGCCGCGATCCGGGACTGCGCCCGGGGCTGCTCTTCATGGCCTGCAACTTCCCCGACGAAATGGACACCAACTCGCTGACCATCGAGGCGAACGATCCGATCTCCAAAACCGCGGAGTTCAAGGCGACAGCAGTCAAGGTGGAGAAGACCAACGAGGAAATACCCGACGACAGCGCCGTTGCCGCGACCATCGACCGCGAACGCCAGGACAAAGAGTTCGCGACCGCGAATTAGGAAGGATGAGTTGTGGACCTGAAGTTCTCCAACGCCGAACCGTTCGCGGAGGAACGGGACGCAATCGATCGGCGACTTGGCGGGCCTGGTGAAGGCGGCTGGCACGGCGGCGAACGCGACGAGCAGGATCACCGGCGCGCGCACACTGGCCATGCGGCACGAAGCCGGCGGCACCTCGTCCTGGAGGCGCTGCACGCGGTGAATGATCGCGTCGGCTGGATCAGTCCCGGCGCACTGAACTACATCGGCAAGCGGCTCAGCGTGGCGGCAGCCGACGTCTACAGCGTCGCGACGTTCTATGCGCTGTTCTCCACCAACATGCGGCCGCAGCGCATCGTGCACGTCTGCACCGACATCGCCTGCATGGCGCGCGGCTCCAAGGACGTTTGCGCCGATCTCGAGAAGCGGCTGGGTCCGGCCGGCGCCATGAGCGGCTGGAAGCACAGTCCCTGCCTCGGGGTGTGCGAGCGCGCCCCGGCCGCATTGGCAGTGGAAGCCGGAGACCCGCCTCACGAGCATCTGATCGGACCCGCCAGCGTGGAAGAGGTCGCGCTCGCGCTCAGTGTTGGCCCTGCGGCGCTCGCGGCCGAGGCGCCGCCGGTCATGGCCGTGCCACAGGCCGGCGAAGAGGGCCTGATGCTTCTCAAGCGCGTCGGCAAGGTCGATCCGGAGAGCATCGACGACTACCTCGCGACCGACGGCTACGCCGGACTGCGGCGGGCGTTCGAGATGGACCCCGGCCAGGTGATCAACGAGGTCAAGGATTCCCGGCTGATGGGCCGCGGCGGGGCCGCGTTCCCAACCGGCGTCAAGTGGGAGAGCACCGCCAAACAGCCCGCGACGCCCCGCTATCTCGTCTGCAACGCCGATGAAAGCGAGCCCGGCACGTTCAAGGATCGCGCCATTCTCGAGGGCGATCCGTTCGCGTTGATCGAGTCGATGACCATCTCCGGTTACGCCATCGGCGCGGAGCGGGGCTACATCTACCTGCGCGGCGAATATCCCCGCGCCTACCGGATGCTGCGCAACGCCATCGAAAAAGCCCGCGAACGCGGATTTCTCGGTGCCGACATCATGGGCAGCGGATGGAGCTTCGAGCTCGAGATCCGGCGCGGTGCCGGCGCTTACATCTGCGGCGAGGAGACCGCGATCTTCAACTCGATCGAAGGCTATCGCGGCGAACCGCGCTCCAAGCCGCCCTTCCCGTTCGAGTCCGGACTGTTCGGCAAGCCGACGGTGGTCAACAACGTCGAGACCTTGTGCAACGTGCCGCTGATCGTGCGGATGGGCGGCGCGCAATACGCCAGGATCGGGACCGAGGGCTCCACCGGACCGAAGCTGTTCTGCGTTTCAGGCAACCTCGTGCGCCCGGGCGTCTACGAGGTGCCGTTCGGCGCGACCCTGGGCGACGTTCTCGCATTGGCCGGCGGGATAACGCCGGGCCGAACCCTGCAAGCGGTGTTGCTCGGCGGCGCGGCAGGTGGATTCGTTCGCGCCGACGAACTCGACATCCCGCTCACCTTCGAGGGTGCTCGCGCCAACAATACCACCCTGGGCTCGGGCGTGGTGCTGGCCTTCGACGACACTGTCGATCTGACCGGCATCCTGCTGCGCATCGCGCGATTCTTCCGCGACGAATCCTGCGGCCAGTGCGTGCCCTGCCGGGTTGGCACGGTGCGGCAGGAGGAGGCGTTGCTGAGGATCGCGCGCAACCGCCACGATGCTGCGGCCATGGGGCGCGACACCCTCCTGCTGCGCGATGTCGGCCAGGCGATGAAGGATGCCTCGATCTGCGGCCTCGGCCAGGCCGCCTGGAATGCCATCGAGTCGGCGATCGACCGCCTCGACGTCCTGGAGAAGAGTCAATGAACGCGCACGATCCGGGGGCTGCCGGCAAAAGGAACGTGTCCGCCCCGCTGGTCACCATCACCATCGACGGCGAGGAAGTGAGTGTCGCGGAGGGAAGCACCATCCTGACGGCCTGTAACGCGATGGGTAAGGATACGCCTACGCTGTGCTACGGCGACACCCTCACTCCAAAGAATGCCTGCCGGGTCTGCATGGTCGAGTTGAAGGGCTCGCGCGTGCTCGTGCCCTCCTGCTCCCGCAAGGTCCAGGCCGGCATGGAGGTCATGACCGACACTGAACGCGTTCGGCATAGCCGTCGCCTGGTGCTGGAGTTGCTCGGCTCCTCCGTCGACCTCTCCACCACGCCGCGGATCGACGAATGGATGGAGCGCTACGACGCCGACCCCGATCGCTATGGCGAAAGAGCCGGCGAGAGTCTGAGGCGCGACGTCCACGAGCCGGGCGAACACCATGCCGGCAACGGCAACGTTGCGGCCACGATGTGCCAGCCGATCAAGATCGACAACGACCTCTATGTGCGCGACTACAGCAAGTGCATCCTCTGCTACAAGTGCGTGGATGCCTGCGGGACCCAGTGGCAGAACAGTTTCGCGATCCAGATCGCGGGGCGCGGGTTCGATTCTCAGATCTCTACCGAATTCGCCGCAGAGCTGCCGGAGTCCGCGTGCGTTTTCTGCGGCAACTGCGTCGAGGTATGCCCGACGGGCGCTCTGTCGTTCAAATCCGAATACGACATGCGCGCGGAAGGCACCTGGGACGAGTCGAAGCAGACACAGACCACCACGGTGTGCACCTACTGCGGTGTCGGCTGCAACCTGAACCTGCACGTCCAGGACAACAGGATCGTCAAGGTGACATCACCCCACGATCATGACGTCAACCACGGCAATCTGTGCATCAAGGGCAGGTTCGGCTTCGCGCACGTCCAGAACCGCGAGGAAGACGGCAAGGGCTAAGGTCTTTCCGTCTGTATTGGTAACAATGATATTGAAAACAACGATGTGTCATCGCCGGGCCTGACCCGGCAATCCATCTGTTTTCAATGGATGCACGGGTCAAGCCCGTGCATGACGATTTCACGCAAACTGAAACACACTGACGGCCCACCGTCTTTTGCTTAACTCACCGCACCACCTCGCGGTGCTCGTCATCGATCCGACGCGTCAAGCCGCGGCCGTCCAGATATTCCAGCAGCGGGATCGCCACCCGGCGGCTGGTACCCAAGGCCTGCCGTGCCTGACTGGTGGTGAACGGTTGCGGCAATTGCGCCAATGCCTGTAGCGCAAGCATCGGCGCAGTCGGCAGCAGCACCACACCTTCGCCAAGGCGCAACACGCGCTGGGTACGCTCGGCCGCGGCCAATTCGCGGACCCCCAAGCCGAGAGCAGAAAGATCGCCGGCCAGCGGCGCGAGGAAAGGATTCGCAAGCAGCCGCGCCTCGAGTTTCGTCACTCCGGCCTCGGCACGGCCGAGGTCGGCGCGGGGCCGCGACAACCGGACATAACCGCCGTGCTGCTCGAGGCCGGCATCCGCGACGAGTCGATCGATGAAGCGCGCCGCGGGTGTACCAAGCGCCTCGCGCACCGCCCCTTGCGAAACACCGGGCGTGAGTTGGTCCCGCCGGGCATCATTCTCCACCAGCGCGCGCAGTTTCTGTCGCCACCCGTCGTAGGCCGGACGATGCACCCACCAGCCGTCCAATTCATGCACCTCGGGTGGCGATGCGGCGTCGGCCCCCACAAGGCCGATCTGGCGCAGGTACTCCACCTCCACGGCGCCGCCAACGGCCACCTTGGCCAGCACATCGCCCTCGGGTGGCATGGCGGCCAACGCAACCCTGCGCCGGGTACTGGCGCCGCTGCGCAGTAACTGCGGCGGATCCGGGTCCAGTACACCGACGCCGCCGAGCACGAGGTGCCGCGCCGGATCGCGAAGCAGCAGCCGATCGCCCACGATCAACGGCAACGGCCAGTCGAAGGTGATCCGGGCGTGTTCGGCGTCGAAGCCACGCAGTCGAGCCGGCACGGCCGCCGTCCCGACATGGACGGTGAGTTGTGCGGGCACCTCATCAAGGGCAGCGCCACCGATGCGACGCACATCGACGACTGTGGTCATAAGCCAGGCATCCGGCGCGATCAGTGCCTGGCCGCGGCGGACCTCCTCAGCGGACACACCGCGCAGATTAACCGCAGCGCGGTTCATAGGACGGATGATGTCGACATGCGAATCCCGCGATTCCAGAGCCCGGACGATGACCTCGCGCGGCTCTCGCCCCTCGCCGACCATCACGAGTCGATCGCCCTTCGTCAGCGTACCGGCGACAAGGGTGCCGGTTGCCACCGTGCCCGCCCCGGCGACGCTGAACGAGCGGTCGATCCACAACCGGAGTCGATCGCTGGCGTCGGGCGCGGGCATCCTGGCCAGGACATCGTCGAGAACCTGCCTGAGACTGTCCAGTCCGGTGCCCTGCACGGCCGATACGGCGACCGCTGGCGCGTCACGCAAACCGGTGTGCGCGAACTCGCGGTGGGCACGCGCGATGGTCGCCGCGACGAGGTCGGGCGCGCGATCGGCCTTGGTCACCACGATCAGACCATGGCGAATGCCGAGCGCTGCGATGGCGTCACGGTGGTCGGTGGATTGCGCCGACCACCCCTCGTCGGCCGCCACCACGAAACACACCACCGGCACCGAGCCCCAACCGGCCAGCGCGTTGCGGATGAATCGTCCGTGGCCGGGCACGTCAACGAAGGCGACCTCACGGCCGGAGGGCAAGGTCGTCCAGACGAAGCCAAGGTCGATGGTGAGCCCGCGCCGGCGCTCCTCCTCCCAGCGGTCGGGCTCCATCCCGGTCAGTGCGCGGACCAGAGTGCTCTTGCCGTGATCGACGTGACCGGCGGTTGCGACGACATGCGTCGTCATCGTTCGGCCCATTTCGGCGATGGGAGATTTGGCGGAAGAGAATGGGAGTCGAACCCACCAAGAACCGTCTCGCGATCCTTCCCGGATTTGAAGTCCGGACGCCCCACCGGGAACGCTGCTCTCCCATCAACTTCGATCTTCGCAATCCTTCTCCGCATCGTTGATTCGTCCGACGATCTGTCGAACAAATCAAATCGCTTCTGATTGATGCGATGCAAATTGCCCTGACGAATGGTGACCCCATGCCGGTCATGGAAGTCGGAATGCTGTATCGCAACCTTACGGCCGTTGTCGAGGCGATCGCGCAACTGCGCCACCATGAACAGTCATCAATGCAACGGTTCGTGACCGGAGCGAGAGGCGCTGCCCTGCAAGTGTTGTTAGGCCATAAAGATGTATTGTATATTCATGTTATAAGTGTCGCGCCCCTTCGCGAGCACAAAACCTGATCCACTCCAGAGGACATGGCAATGGAATTTCCTGACTTCTTCGCTGCGGCACCGACCATCACGCTGCGCGATCCACTGGCTGCATTCCTGGGCGTGTCGAAGAGCGGCACGATGACCTACTGCTATGCCGATGCCGTGAAGCTCGCCGGGCATTCCTGCCCCACCGTGGCTGGCGCCTATCTGATGGTGCGGCATGGCCTCGCCTATCTCTATCGCGACGACCTGCCCGAACGCGGCGGTATAGAAGTCTACATGCGCGAAGAGCGCGAGCAGGGCACGACCGGCGTCATCGCGGCGGTGGCGACACTTCTCACCGGAGCGGCGCCGGAGACCGGCTTCGGTGGCATCGGCGCAGACCAACGCTTCTCGCGCCGTGACCTCCTGCAGTTTGCCGCTCCGATCGAAGGCCTCATGGCGCTCCGGCGGCGCGACACCGGCGATGGCGTGGTGCTCGATCTCGATACAGCCTGCGTACCGCCAGACCCGGAGATGGGACCACTTTTCCGCAGGGCCGCAGCCGGACAAGCGGATGAAGACGCGCAGTCCCGCTTCGCAGCACTTTGGCAAGGCCGAGTGGCGCGCATGCTGCTCGAGCATGCCGACGACTCCGCGCTCGTCCATGCCAGCGAGTGGGAGACAATGTCAGACAGGCCGTTCCGTGCGGGCGCAAGGTAGCCGCGCTGACCGATATCGGCCGTGTCGTTTACGATCACACCCAGCGGATCATCTCCGAAATCGAGGATGCCGACTTCGAAGCATCGAAGCTGCAATCGGAGTTGAGCGGCGTGTTGCGCGCCAGTCTCCCGATCGACTTCGGCGTCTCGTGGCTCGGACAGCTGGTTGCCGAATTCGGCATCGTCCATCCGCATATTCAGTTGATCATCGAGATCAACAATCGCTGGGGCGATCTATCGCAGGAGCCATACTCGGAATGGCGCGGGAAATCACCATCGGCGGGCTGGGATTGGGCATCCTGCCGAACGTGATGTGCAAGAACGAATCCTGATATCCGTCAACGTCTATGCCTCCACTTCCGGTGCCGGATAGACGACCGTTCCGTTCGGCTGGATGACGGCGCCGGGCGTCAGACGCGCCGGCTCAACCCGACCCTGCCCCATGATGTGAAAGACGGATCGCCCGTTGGCGATCAGGTAGTCGGCGACAATGCGGCGATGACATCGCCACCATACGGCTTCCGAACACATGATGACGCTGCGCTGCTTGCTTCCATCGTCGATCAGACGCGCAAGGCCGTCGCGAAACTGCTCCGACAGAGCGAAGTCCGCATAATTGTGAAAGCTTTCGTTCTCCCAGAACGCGTTGACGGCGCGGTTCAGGGCTCGCGCTTTTCCTCGAAGACCGCCAAGCGCCGCCAAATGCTCATAGGCGATATCGCAAGCAGCCAGCGCATCGGGAAGCGTGTCCTTGTTGAACTGTGGATTGGCGCGCGACCTCGGCACCGTCCGGACGTCCACGACGCATTCGATCCCGACATCCGTCAACAAGGCGATGAAGTCATCGAGAGTCCGGTTGGAATGACCGATCGTAAAGAACGGAATCACCGCCGCCTGCTCCGCTCAGATACGCTTGAGCGCCTTGCCCTTGTGGGCCGCGACGTGGTCGGTCTTATCGCTCTTGATTTCATACTGCGGGTCGTCCTTCGAGGCACGATGCGTGTGCCCCTTGTAGTCGAAATCCGCGACATGAACGGCAATAATGGTTCCCGAGACATGGCCCGCCTCGGAATTCCAACTCACGTGATCGCCGACCTTGAACCGCATCGCCATGCCGCAGGCTCCGTATCTCCCGAGGGACAAGATATGACTTCGTTCAGCCCCTCAAACGCACTATCTTAAGCCATCCATGTCCCGGAACGTCCAGAACGCCTCTTCCGTCTCGGCCAAACGATCAGAAAGTCCCACTATGAACGACAGAACCAACTTCGAGCGCACTAAAGAAGCGCGTGATATCGCCTACCATTTTCACGCCTATACCAATGCGTTGCGGCACGCCGAAGTCGGACCGATGATCATCGAGGATGGAGATGGCATCTACGTCACCGACAGCGAGGGCCGCCGCTACATCGAAGGGCTGTCCGGACTCTGGAGCGTCGGCGTCGGCTTCAACGAGCCGCGCCTGATCAATGCCCTGACGCAGCAGGCCCGCAAGCTGCCATTCTATCACAATTTCGGGCACAAGAGTCACGGTCCCGCGATCGATCTCGCCGAGAAGCTCATTGCATTGGCTCCGGTGCCGATGAGCAAGGTTTTCTACACGAATTCCGGCTCGGAAGCGAACGACACCGTTCTGAAGATGATCTGGTATCGTTCCAACGCGCTCGGCAAGCCGGAAAAGAAGAAGGTCATTGCCCGCCTGCGCGGCTATCACGGCGTCACTATCGCATCCGGAAGCCTGACCGGCCTGCCGAACAACCATCGCTCGTTCGATCTGCCGATCGACCGCGTGCTTCACACGACGTCGCCCCATTACTGGAAAGAGGGTCAGCCGGGCGAGACGGAAGAAGACTTCGCAACGCGCTGCGCCAACGATCTCGAAGCGCTGATCCAGCGCGAGGGTGCGGATACGATCGCCGCGTTCTTCGCCGAGCCGGTGATGGGAGCGGGCGGCGTCATCACGCCGCCTGCGACCTACTTCGAAAAGATTCAGGCCGTGCTGTCGAAACACGACGTTCTGTTCGTTGCCGACGAAGTGATCTGCGGCTTTGGGCGCACCGGCCGGATGTTCGGCTCGGAAACCTACGGCATCCGCCCCGACTTCATGGTGATGTCGAAGCAGATCACATCGAGCTACGTGCCGTTCTCCGCCATCATGGTGAACGCGCGGGTCTATGATCCGATCGCTCAGGAAAGCGGCAAGATCGGAACCTTTGGCCATGGCTTCACCGCCGGCGGTCATCCGCTGGGCGCCGCGGTGGCGCTGGAAAACCTCGCGATCATCGAGGAGCGGAATCTGGTGGCGAATGCCCGCGACGTCGGCGCGCATTTCCGCGGCCGGCTTGAGCAACTGAAGGACAGTCCGCTGGTCGGTCAGGTGCGTGGCGTCGGCCTGATCGCCGCGCTCGAACTCGTCAATGACAAGCAGGCCAAATCCGTCGCGACCGTTGGGGAACTGGGCGGCCTCATGAACGCGGCCATGCAACGCAACGGCTTGATCTCGCGCAATATGGCCGATGCCGTCGCCTTCTGTCCGCCGCTGATCATCACCAAGGCGCAGGCCGACGATATGTTCGAAATCATCGCGGCGTCGCTGCGCGAAGTCGAGGAAACGGTCGGCAGAAGCGCGAAGTAATACGAAGCCACAATGAACTGGAGATGGCCCCGCAGCCGCTGACCGGATTTGCACGAGCGCGAATCGGGAGCGCCGTCTGACATCGCGGTGAATGGCGCGGCGGCGCTGTCGCACCGAGATCAGCCGGGCTCGCACCACGAGTCCGGCTGATGCGCGCAGCAACGACCGCGCCGCCTTGAGACTGAAAGGCGATGGCGGCGCGGGCGACGAACGGACGAGGGTCGCCCAGCGGCTTCACGTCCGGATTCCCCGATGCCGCAAGCTATACCGTTGGCCGAATATTCTGGTTGAGGCGAAAGAGATTGGCCGGATCGTATTTGTTCTTGAGCGCGACGAGGCGCGGATAATTTTCACCATAGGCGTCACGCACCCGATCCTCGCCTTCGTCTCCCAGGTTGTTGGCATAAACGCCTCCGGTCGAATAGGGCCTGACGGCGCTCCACAGATCGCGCGCCCAACGCATGTTCACGTCGTCATCGGCGGGATCGTCCCAGATCGCGATGGGAAAGCAGTCGAACGCCGCGTCGCGGTTTACGTAGGGTGAGTCCGATATCGGAACCCGCGCGATTGCCCCGCCGACGTGCTGAAAAACCAGCAAGGACGAAGTATTAGGGGCTCTCGCATAGGTGTCGAGCAGCGCATTGATCGCACCGCTGCTGATCTGGCGCAGGAATTGCGCCTTCCAATAATAGCGGCGGCCGCGCGGAAACAGGGCGTCGCCACCCGACTGGATCTCGAGATAAGGGACGGTCGCAAGGCGCGTCTCGACAGGCGAACCGAACTTGACGATCGGTGAAAGGGCGCGCTCGCCGTCATGATGCGCGCCGACATAGCTGCCGGAGATGCTGAAGAACCGCTCGCCCGATGGCAGCGTCAGCAGGGCGGCATCGACGTTCACCTCATCGGCAGCGTTTCGGGCGAATTCATCATAGAACTGCATGGCCTCGCGCGCCCGATCGTAAGAATGAAGGGCAGATGCGACGAGCAGCGACGTGCCTATCGCATGCAACTGGTATTCGAACGCCGTCACGATGCCAAAATTGCCGCCGCCGCCTCTCAGGCCCCAGAACAAATCCGCGTTCTCGGTCGGGCTGGCTCTCAGGATCTGTCCTTCGGCGCTCACCACATCGGCGGCAATCAGGTTGTCGCAGGTCAGTCCGAATTTTCGCCCGAGCTTGCCGAAGCCGCCGCCAAGCGTGAGCCCGGCGATACCGGTGTCGCTGTTGACGCCCATCGTGGTCGCCAGGCCGTGCGCCTGCGTGGCGCGATCGAATTCACCCAGGTCGAGGCCAGCTTCCGCGCGCGCGGTCCGACGGACCGGATCGATATCGATGCGCTTCATCCGCGACAGGTCGATGACCATGCCGCCATCGCAGACCGAGAGGCCAGCGACATTGTGGCCTCCGCTGCGGACGGCCACCGCGAGGGCGCGGGATTTGGCGAATGCCACGGCCTCAATTACATCCTGTGCATCCGCGCAGTAGGCGATGATGGCCGGCCTTTTGTCGATGGCACCATTCCAGACCTTGCGAGCCTCGTCGTAGCCGGCGTCCCCATCCAGGACCAGTTCTCCTCTGAGACGAAGTTGCGGGGTGGTTTGAAGCCCGAGATACGACTTGCCCATCAGTGGGCCGCGATGCTGCTCCATCCGATTTGCTCCTGGCTATGAACCGATGCACGATCATTCCATAAGGCGCCAAACCGTTTCAAAATCGAAGAATTCAGGTGCTGGATGAAGAAATCTCATCTACGCTGACGGGATGAGAAAGCTTCCGCCGCTTCGCGCGCTCCATGCCTTCGAGGCCGCTGCCCGGCATCAAAGCTTCGGGGCTGCCGCGAAAGAACTCGGCGTCACTCCGACGGCAATCAGCCACCAGATACGACAGTTGGAGGAGACCTGCCGCGTAAAGCTGTTCCAGCGCCGCCCGCGGCCTCTACTTCTGACGAGCGCAGGCGCCCGCCTTTATCCGGCCTTGCGCAATGGCTTCGATGCGCTGGCAGCGGCGATGGCGTTGCTGCCGGAAGGCAATGTGCAAGCGCCACTGCGGGTGACGAGCCCGAACGCATTCGCCAGCAAATGGCTGGTCCCGCGACTGCCGAAATGGCGTGAAGCGAACCCTGAGGTCCCTCTGGATATCATCGGCACCGATGCCGTCCTCGATCTGAGAGGGGGCGCCGCGGATGTCGCGATCCGTTATGCGCGAAAGCCGCCGCTCGACTTCGTGGCGCACGAGGTATTTCGAGACGCATACATTCCCGTTTGCAGCCCGCAGTTGCTGGAGCGCCACGGCCCGATCGCGCGGGCGGCAGATCTCCTGCGTCTTCCCTTGATCCATTATGACTGGATGAATCGCGATCCCGAGGCGCCAACCTGGCGGCAATGGTTGGCGGTCGCGCGGTCGATCGATCCCGATTTCGAGGCCCTCGAAAAGGTTTGGGACCTGAGCTTCCGCGAGGAATTGCACGCGATTGATGCCGTTGTCGGCGGGCAGGGAGTTGCGATTTGCAGCGACATCGTCGTCAGCAATGAACTCAGAAGTGGGCTGCTCGTGAAAGCGCACCCGCTCTCCCTGCCTGGTTACGGCTTCTATCTGGTCTCTGTGGCCCATAATCCGCGGGCACCGGTGATCGAAGCATTCTCGACGTGGATGCGCGCCCTCAGTTAAGGTTGCGGGAAAGACACTTTCGCCACCGACCGCGCCCGCGCGTAGCGAGCGACCGGCTTGGGCATTCGCCCATCCTTGACCATTTCGTCGTTTCTATCCGCGCCCGCGCGTAGCGGGCGACTCAACTCCCGCACATGCTTGCCGTCAGTACCATCGTTTCTATCCGCGCCCGCGCGTAGCAGGCGACAGTACCTCTTTCATGAGACCAACCATGACAGAGGTTTCTATCCGCGCCCGCGTGTGGCGGGCGACCGTCGAGACCGACTGAGTTCGAAGAACTACTTAATGTTTCTATCCGCGCCCTCAGCCATCTCAAGGATGTGGGCCAACAGTTGGTTTCTATCCGCGCCCGCGCGTAGCGAGCGACGAAACGCGTCTGCCGCGGTCTGCGTGCCGTCGTAGTTTCTATCCGCGCCCGCGCGTAGCGGGCGACGGCGGCGTCACTAGCAGCATCAACGCCCCTCCTGAGTTTCTATCCGCGCCCGCGCGTAGCGAGCGACGCATCTGCTCTACTCGTTTCTAACCACCACGCCGTTTCTATCCGCGCCCGCGCGTAGCGGGCGACCGTCCATCTGAAACTCGTCGTGGTAGTTGAGCATGTTTCTATCCGCGCCCGCGCGTAGCGGGCGACGATCGCAAGTGGTGGAAGCCAAAAGCACCGCGCGAGTTTCTATCCGCGCCCGCACGTAGCGGGCGACTGCCTTCTGGACGGCCACCAAGTTGCCCGTCTTGCGTTTCTATCCGCGCCGGCGCGTAGCGAGCGACACCAAACGACGGTCGTGTGCAGCCGTCGTGGTGGTTTCTATCCGCGCCCGCGTGTGGCGGGCGACCCGTTGGCAGCGTGAGTACATCCCAATCCGCAAACGTTTCTATCCGCGCCCGCGCGTAGCGGGCGACACGCAGGCGACCGGCGGCGCGGCGTCTTCGGTTTGGTTTCTATCCGCGCCCGCGCGTAGCGGGCGACGGCAGGATGCGCAGGCGAGGGCGTACATGCGCAGTTTCTATCCGCGCCCGCGCGTAGCGGGCGACGCGGTCCTCACCAGCGACAATGCGCACCAGACGAAGTTTCTATCCGCGCCCGCGCGTAGCGGGCGACAAGCCGACGGCGGCCCAGAAACCCAAAGTCGACAAGTTTCTATCCGCGCCCGCGCGTAGCGAGCGACGGCGCGGCGTCAGGCCGGTTTCGTGGGCAACGGTGTTTCTATCCGCGCCCGCGCGTAGCGGGCGACAACCATAGCCAAATTCACGCCGGGGTCACGTCGCGTTTCTATCCGCGCCCGCGCGTAGCGGGCGACACCGCAACGCGGGCACCGAACACGCGCCCCTGACCGTTTCTATCCGCGCCCGCGCGTAGCGGGCGACCGGCGGCAAGCAGGTAGGTCGCCGGTCAGCCGAGTTTCTATCCGCGCCCGCGCGTAGCGGGCGACGCTGCAAAGATTGCCGCCGGCCTGCTGACGCCGTGGTTTCTATCCGCGCCCGCGCGTAGCGGGCGACGCGCCAACCACCAATGAGGATGTCCAACAGGACGTGTTTCTATCCGCGCCCGCGCGTAGCGGGCGACCAGCTTCAAGGTCCTCCCGCGACACCCGTGAGGTGTTTCTATCCGCGCCCGCGCGTAGCGGGCGACTACAAGCAGGCTTACCTTGGTCGGGTATTACTCGTTTCTATCCGCGCCCGCGCGTAGCGGGCGACTGCTTCCGTTTAACCTACTGTCAGTTTTCATGAAATAGCTGCGCAAACGCGAACAAGCCGGCAAATTTGTCGCGCCACCTGGCAAACATCAGGGGGAGAAAAATCTTCTTCACGATTTCAAAGAGCCAGGTGAAGCGCGAACCATTCGGACAATACCGGCACGCTTGAGGTTCGCGCCGGCGCGGCAAGCAGATCTGGCCGGTAGCTATACGATTAGCGTACCGCCCAGGTCCGTCGCCGGCTTTGCGCCCACATGCTCCACCTTCCGCTGCCAGTTTGCGCCGAGATGGTAGTAGCGCAGACTGTCTGTCTCGAGATCGACGATGCCTTCCAGCCGCGCCTTCAGCCTGGTCCATTGCGCCGGGTCGACTTCAATCTCGAACACCGAATATTGCACCCGTTGACCGAAATCGCGGCAAGCCTTTGCCACAGCGCGCAGACGCGCGGCGCCTCTGTTCGTAGATGTAGCAACATCGTAGGTCACGAGCACGAGCATGGACTATTTCCAGAACCAGGGCGGATATGCGTCGAGGTCGCCGCGCAGATGGCGCGCCAGCATCTGCGCTTGCAGAAAAGGCACCAGGCCCAACGGTGCTTTTTCTTCCAGGAACAGATGGAGCCGTTCCTCCTTCTTGCGCTCCTGCCAGGCAGTCAGCACGGTCCGGCGCGCCTCGTCGGTCAGAAGCACCGCCCCGCCGTCGCGCCGGTCGAAGTCGCCGGCGCGCAATTGGCGTCGGTTGATCAGCGACAGGGCCAGCCGGTCGACCAGCACGGGCCGCAATTCCTCCATCAGGTCGAGTGCAAGGCTTGGCCGACCGGGCCGGTCGCGATGCAGAAAGCCGACGGAAGGATCCAGCCCGACGCTTTCGCAGGCGCTGCGGCAATCGTGCGTCAGCAAGGTGTAGAGGAAAGACAGCACGGCGTTGACCGGATCGAGCGGCGGCCGGCGTGAACGCCCCGTCCAGCGCATTTCCGCATCGGGCGAACGAATAAGATGGTCGAAAACCGAGAAATAGAGATTGGCGGCTTCGCCTTCCGAGCCGCGCAAACTGTCGATGTTTTCTCCCGCCAGCTCCACCCGCCGCATGATGCGCGCCAACCGCTCGACAACGGCGCCTATGGTTTCGCGGATACCCGCATCCATCTCGTCGCCATAGTCACGCAGCGCTCGCATCAGCACCGCACGCTGGTTGGAAACTTTTCCGACCACCAGCGAGCGCACGATGTCTTCGGGGGTTTCGGAGGCACGATATTGCGCACGCCGCAACAGCACGTTGCCTGAAACCGGCCCTTCGACGCGCGCCTGGAATCTGCCGTTGCGATCCAGCAGCGTGATGGAGATATGCGCGGCGGCACAAGCTGCGATGAGCGCCGGCGACACCAGGATCGGGCCGAAAGTGACGACAGCGGAAAGCATGTGCAACGGCACGCGCGCCTTCTCTTCGCCCTCCACCTCAGCGACCAGATTCTCACCGTCCTTGCGCAGAGCGGCGTTCTCCGTGGTGACATAGACGGTATTGAGAAGCTTCTTCACGGCGCCTCCTCTTCCGCGGACAGTCGCGCAACCATGCCCGCCCGCCATGCTTTCGCCGGCCGCGCGACGGCATCGGGACGGCAAATCGCGTTAAGCGAACAGGCGCGGCAGCGTGCGCGCTGCGTCGTCGGCGGCGGGGTGACGCCGGAGAAAAAGACGCCGGAAAATGCCGATGCGACGTTCTCCGTCAGCAGGCGCAATTCGACGTCGAACGGCACGACGATGCGCCGTTTCGTTTCGGCATAGAACAGCGCGCCTTCCGGCACCGCCTGCCCCGTCATCTCCTCGAGGCACAGCGCCTGCGCACAAAGCTGCACCTCGTCGGCACGGTGCAGTTTCGGCTTGCCGCGCTTGTATTCGACCGGGTAAGGCGTTTCGCCGCCATCGGGACAAGGATGAAACTCCACGAGATCGGCGGTACCCGCGAAGCCCAGCCGCTTGCAGGACAGCGGCAGCGCCATGACACGGCGCACGCCGCGCGCTTTGCGCGAGCCACCCTTGTCGGCAACGGCATGCAGCACATGGCCTTCCGCCGTGAAGCGGTTGTCGGCCCAGGCGCGCTCAATGTGGATCAGCGCCGCTTGTCGCAGACAGTAAACGGCATGCTGGAGCGCCGAGAGCGGAAAAGGATCGCTATCCCCTGCCCTCGCGTCTCCAGCAATCATGGAGTCAGCACCTCTCGATGACCTCGACGCCATCCGGCAGATTGTCGCGATTGATGGTCACGGTGTAATCGGAGAAGGCGCGGGCCGGAGGGTAGTTGTCGATATTCCGGTCGATGGCTCTGAACTGACCATCGATGTTCCTGCCGATGGCGACGCGGTCGAACAGGGCGTGCGCCGGAGCATTGCCCATGGCGTTGCCATGCTTGAAAATAACCAGCTTGCGCGTTGCCATTTCGCCGCGCGCTGCGGAATGGTCGTGCTCGAACATCGCGCCTAACGCCTCAAACAAAAGGTCGAGGTCTGCCTCGGAAAAGCCGGTGCGTTCGGCGAGCTTGGCGGAAATAAAGCCATGTGCACGATAGAGCGCGTAGGGCACGATGTACTTGCGGCCCATGGTGCGGTTGTCGACGCGCTCGTTGCCTGCCTCGCTGCCTTCCGCCCGTTGCTTCTTCTCTGCCTCATTGGTCGCCGCCATGCGCGTGATGGAAATCTCCTGCGGCATGATCGGCTCCACCGAATTGGCGAAGGTCATCTGCACAGGCCCACGCACCTGTCCGGCATTGATGCCCGTGGACATAACCGCGCCGAAAGTGCGGACGTCGAAGAAATTGCCGCACATGAAGTCACGGATCGCCTTCGCTTCGGCGTCATCCTTCGGATTGAGCTTTGGCTCCTTCTCCACCTTCGCCGCGCCGGGGCGTAACGCCTTGTAGGCCTGGCGGTGCTTCTCGTTGAGAATAGCGCCCTCCTCGACATAGATATGGTGCCCTTCGACACCGGCTTTCGCCAGCTCGACATAGTTGCGCACCTTGCGCTTCAGGCTCACGTCCGAAACCAGGCCGTGATTGGTTTCAGGATCGAGACGCGGCAAATTGCCTGCATCCGGGTCACCGTTCGGGTTGCCCTTGGCGACATCGAACAAAAGAACGAAGTCGTAGCGATTGGCGATGACGGTCATTGTGCAGTCTCCCCCGAAGCATCGGTCTGATTGCCCTTGCGGGACTTGAAGAAGTCGCTGTGCTGATGGTGGTAGCCGAGCCCGAAAAATGCCTGCTCGTCGGCGGAGAAGAAGGCCGGATACGGCCCTCTCGAGGGGTCCATGAGATCCATGATCTCGTCCTGAAGCTTTTGCAGGTTCCTCGCACGGCCGGGACTTTGCTTGCGGACCTTTGCCAGGTGGTTGGCCGAGCCGCTTTCGAGAAACCCGAACACTCTGCGCGGAGTCGCGGAGGCTGATCCGTAGAACTTGTCCTTTATCGTGGCGTTGACTTTGTCACCCAAGGCCGCTCGCTGAATTTCCTCGTAAACGGCAAACAGCCTGCCAAGTACGTACCCCTTGTCGGTCTCGCTCGGATCGAGTGCCACGGGAGCCTCCTTCTTGAAATTGCGAATTAGAACGGCCTTCAAAATGGAGGCGCGCAGGGCGTTGATCTCGCCGTCGGCGCGAATGCGCGACAGCACCGCCGAAAGTAGCGTGAGGGGGAAGGGCAACCCTTCCAGAATTGTGCGCATCCATTCGCCGCCAAGACTGGGTGGTACGTTCTCGCGCTTGCCCAGCACCGCTGTTTCGACCAAATAGCGCCACAACGGCGCATATGGCTCACGCCAAGGCGGCTCGATGCGCATGTCGCTGACGAATCGTTGGTAGTTCGCCGCCAATTCCCGAAAATCGTTTTCGTAATAAAACCGGATCGATATCCGCGCGGCGTTGGGCGCAAGGCCGAGAACATGGAAACGCACGCCCTTGTCCATCCTGCGAGCCAGCTCTCCTGATTTCAGCGCCAGTTCCTTGTCCAGTGTCTGGTCGCCCTTGCGCAGGCGCTCCAGCAGGATGCCGACATCTGTTGTCGTATCGGTCTCCACCTTGGCCGGGTCGAAGAACTGGGGAAACAAGGCTTCCGCCAGAAGCGCCGCTTCCGCGTCCTCCGCATCGGCCCAGAACACGGTCGAGGCATCGCCGATCTGGAGACGATGGCCGCTATCGCGTTCGAGGAAGCGGTTCAGCGCCGTCGTATAGGCGAAGGCAGCCGCCTCCGAGACGGGTGCATTGTCGCCCTGTTCGTGGCCGTAGGAGGTGAAGGCATCGAGATTGAAGGACACGATGGAGCCGCCGGACGACTGACCGCCCCAGACCCCCTTGATCGCCGGGTGCAGACGCGCGACCGGGCCGGCTTTACCCGTCACCAGACAGATTTGCGGTTTCTCCGCATCCCCGACGGATGCGCGCGCGCACAGTTCTTTCGCAGCGCTGCGATCGTGCAGCCAGAGACCTTGCAGGCGGTCGGATTCAAGCGCGAACACGACATTCTGGTCTTTGAGATCGTCGCCCCATCGCGGGGCGGCGAACTGGTCCGGCGTCCATTGCCGCAGGAATAAAAGCAATGCCTTCAGTCCGGGATCCTCGGTGCCTGCCAGCTCTCGTTCGTGCCGCTCCTTGAAGGCGGCGTGTTCTTCCGTTGTGCGTTTGCCCTCGCCCGCGGTGACGCCCAGCACATAGGACGTCTTGTCCCACAGGAAGTTGGGCGCAATGCCGGCCGTTCGCTTCACCGGTTGCGGCACCAGCATTGGGCGCGGCCTGCGCTTCTTGCCCTCGCCATCGAGCCAAGGCGTAACGCTCGCCACCGAGCCGTTTTCATTCAGGCCGACGATGACGCCGACATTCTGAACCGAATAACCAAAGGGCGGTGCATCCGGCAGACGCGCATAGGCTTTGACCAGCGAAGCGAGAATGCTCATTTGCGGATCTCGGGCGAACCGGGCTTGGGCACTTGCATCACGCCGTCGCGCAATACCGCGTCGAAGAACATCGAGGGCCTGCCCTTGGCCTGATGGTCGATATCCCACAGCATAAAGCCCAGCCTGCGCGGCTCCTCAAAACCGATATCGCGCGTGCGATTTTCGGGCGCCGCCTCCGGCGTCGGCGCGTCCGGCTCGACCAATTCAAAGCTGGCTGCGAATTCGCGGGTGCCGAGGCATGGCTGGTGGAAGCACTGGCCTCGCCGCGCCCGCCGGTTGAAGATGTCGAGGTGCTTGCCCTCGCTGTCGTCGGCATCGGCCTTCGCGGTCAGGTCGAAATGGGCGGCGATGACGTAGCAGGGCTTTACCAGCACGGTCGAGGCGCGCTGCTGGCGGTCTTCATCCACCAAGAGCTGCAGCCCTCCGAGATCGCCGCGCTTCATGGCGCTCTTGACCTTGCCGGCGGGAATTTTGCTTCCAACCTCATTGCGCCGGATCGACTGGAAACGCGGCCTTTCCAGCACATGAATGGCGTCGATCACCCAGCGGATCGATGGTTTCCAGTGGATCGCCTCGAGGATGCCCCGCGCAGCCGAGGGCGTCATGACGTCATATGAGACGCGCTCCACCTTCATCTCGGGACGCGTGAAGCAGGCGTAGTCGCCCCAGACTTTCAACCGGATGCCGTACATCGAAGCCTACCGACGCAAAGAAACCATATTTAGAATCAAATAATAACACATCTTCTTACTATTGCTATGAGCGTAAACGGAGGATAGAAAAAATGAGACGGAACTCCCCGATTAAAATCGTCGTAGTGGTGATCATCGTGGAACCTCCATGAACTCCATTGCTTGCATTGATGTCGCCGAGGTAGGCGCGGATCGAAACTTACTGTTGCTATGAACAGGCCTTAAGACTGATCGTGAGTGAGTGCTGCGTTCACTCACGATCATATCAACGTATCTTCCAGCGCCAGATACTCTGACACCTCCCAGAGGAGCCCCATCTCGGGATCGTACAGGCTCCGCTTCTGCAGTACGGCGAACTGATCTGCGCGGAGCCCGGCGCATTCGAATGCGACGTGCCCACATCGGATCAGCAAGTCACGCGCCCGCCTTGGAACCTGCACGGTGCAAGTCTGCAACTTCCGCGCGAGGATGCCAGATGGAATTCTCTCAACCTGGAGTTTATCCACCACTTGTTCCGCATTTTCGTCCCAACGCACGATGACCGGGACCATGTCACTTTCGATCGTGCGGAATTTCTGCGCCGCCGCACGAAAAGCAAAATCGGTGACGCCGTCATATGCGACCGAGAAGTCACCGGTAATCTTCTTCGCATCAAGCTCTGGTCCGGAACGCCAGTAGACTTCGTCGAAGAATTTTCGCGTTGCCTCAAGTGACTGGATGTCGCCCTGGTGATCGCGGAGCGCGCGATCCGTATCGCCCATCAACGACTTGATTTCAGGTGGCGGCGGATAGTCCGGCGCGAAAAATACGGTGACGACGCTCTCATCCACCAGCCGCTTGCCCTCGCGGTTGCAGCGCCCCGCCGCCTGCATGATCTGGTCCCAGCCGGCTTCGGCGCGCCAGACCTTCGGGAAATCCACGTCCACACCGGCTTCGATCAGGCTTGTGGCAATCACGCGGCAGGGCTGTTCACGTTCAAGACGCTCGCGGACATCGTCGAGGATTTTGCGCCGGTGCGCCGCGCATTGCCGGGTGGTGAGATGAATCAGACCATCGAGCCCCGCTTCCTTCGCCTGCCTGTAGAGATCCAGCGCGTGCTTGCGGCTGTTGACGATGACCAGCGCCTGCTTCGCGCCGGCGAGCGCCGCCACCAGCGCGTCGTTATTCATGTCGCCGATGCGCTCGATGCGGGTGCGCCGCAGGCGGCTGGCAAGTTGTTCCGGATCTGGCGCCAGCTCGCGGCTTTCATCCAGATTCAGCCCATCGGGAAAACCCTTTCGACCATCGGGCCGCGTATGGCCCAGCTCCGGCTGAGTGGCAGTGCATAGAACGATCGTGCAGCCGAAGAATTTTGCCAGTGTGTCCAGCATCCGTACGCAGGGCTTCAGCAGCGGGCGCGGAATGGTCTGCGCCTCGTCGAGAATGACGATCGAACCGGCGATGTTGTGGAGCTTGCGGGCGCGCGAGGTTTTCGCCGCGAACAGGCTCTCGAAAAACTGCACGTTGGTGGTGACGACGACGGGCGCGGCCCAGTCCTCCATGGCGAGTTTCAGCCGGTCGCGGCTCCGCGGATAGACGCCGCCGGGTTCGCGGCGGTGTTCGGCTGCCTCGTCGTCCTCGATGGCCGAATGGTGCTCCAGCACGTATTCCTTGCCGAGAACCCGCCGGAAGATATCTGCCGTCTGATCGATGATGCTGGTGAACGGTATCGAATATATGATCCGCCGATGGCCATGCGCCGCCGCATGATCCAGCGCGAAGCCGAGCGAGGCCAGAGTCTTGCCGCCGCCTGTCGGTACGGAGAGCGTGAACAGGCCGCGCGGCAGCGCCGCCTTGCCGCGTATATGGCTCAGGATGTCACGGCGCAGGACATTGATATCGCCGTCATGGTGCAATCCGGCCATATGGGCGTCGAAGCGGGAGCGAAACTCCGGCAGCAGATCTTGCAACGCCGGCCACGCGCGATCCACCTCGCGCGCCTCCAGCCTGGCGTAGAACTTTTCGGTGTTCTTGAAATCCGCATCGACCAGGCAGGAGAACAGAAAGCGGCCGAGAACCGACAGATCGAAACCAAGATAGGGATTGTCGGGGCGAAGCAGTGTCGGCAGCCAACCGGGCACGATGCCGGCGAGATCGGAGGCAATCTCGCTCTTCCACGCTGGCGCCAACCGATCCACAAAGTTCTCGATGCGACGGTTGAAGCAGGAAGGCTCGTTGCTGCGCCTGTCCGGCAGGCCGGCGTGATGGCCGAGAATGACATAGGCGGCCAATTCCACCATGATGCGATGGAAACCGTCCTGCCCTTTTGCCAGATCGCGCAAAACAGCGGCGCCGGCAGTGGAGTGATCGACACGAATATTCTTGCCCGTCAGCCGCTCCTGGAAGAGCGGATCATATTTGCCGAGGTCATGAAACAAGCCCGTCAAGAATGCCAGTTTTTCGAGGCCGAACGGCGCGGCCGACGCAGCGGCCAGCTCTGCAGTTTCCCTCAGGTGATCCGCCAGGAGTTGCCAATCGCTCTTGTCAGCGTGCTCGCTTGAATGGGCGAAATAGGACATTCAAATTCTCAAAAGCGTTCGAGGCACCGAAATGCCCTACGCTCTCTTTTCTGCAAGGAAGGTCCGGCGTCCGGAAGCGGGATGCGGGAGTGGCATCGGATAATGAGGCCATTTTGCACCGTGCCCGCGCAAACGCAACGAGACGGCATGCCGAGTATCGGCGTTGGACCGGTTCGTGATTCCGGCAGGTCGTCGCGCGAGCCTTCCGCGCAGGCCGGACCTTTGCCGGAAATCTCCATCCGACGGCACACCTCGGCCGAACGGCTCATGCTGGGACGTGCTTTGTTGGCCGGGACCGAAGGATGGTGGGCGCGACAGGGATCGAACCTGTGACCCCTACCATGTCAAGGTAGTGCTCTCCCGCTGAGCTACGCGCCCGCTTCAGCCGTATTCGGTCTCATCCAAAACCGGGGCTTGGCGTTATGTTCCGGTGGCCTCGCGGTCCGGCCGAAACAAATTCCGGCGTGTTTGAGCACGCCGGTTGATGCGCCTCCTATATCGGCTTGCCCTCAAGGGCGCAAGCCAAGATGTCCGAATGCCGTCTTTCGAGGCGGCAGCCGAGTTGCAGCTCGGCGGCCGGACCGATGTCGGGCGGCAAGGCGCGAACAACATGGAGGCAGTCGAATTCCCTGGCCGCGGGCGCGCCTGCGGCAACGGCCGCCGCGCCGTCGCATGCCGGGCTAGAGCCCTTTCGGTTCTGATGGAATCAGAACCGAAACTCTATGATTTTGATTTGACGCGTTTTCTTCACGCGAACCGGTATCCACTCCGCTTGAAAACGCTCTTATCAGGCGGCCAGCAACTTGTTTACTTCGCTGACCAATTCGCGCAGATGCACCGGCTTGGCCAGCACCTTGGCATTTTTCGGGGCGGCCGAATCCGAATTGAGCGCCACCGCGGCGAAGCCGGTGATGAACATGATCTTGATGTCGGGATCGAGCTCGGAGGCGCGGCGGGCAAGCTCTATCCCGTCCATTTCCGGCATCACGATATCAGTCAGCAGCATCTCGAACGGCTCCTCGCGCAGCCTCTGATAAGCTGAGAGGCCGTTGTCATACGAGGATACCTGATAGCCGGCGTTTTCCAGCGCCTTGACCAGAAACCTGCGCATGTCGTTGTCGTCTTCGGCGAGAAGGATCTTGTGCATGGCGGTCGATTGTCGAATCCGGTGAGAGAACCAAGGCGTTTACTAAACCAGACGTTTGGTAAATTTCAGGTGAAGGTCCGCGCCGGACCACCATCCGATGGAGAGGTCGCGACAGCGTCCGCCATATATATCCACCATAATATATCCGCCATTCGCGCGAGTGCGAGCGATACCGATGATGATGCCCGATCTCTCGCGCGCCGACAGTCCGGTTTTCCGCATCCGGTTCCGATCGCCCCGATGCAAATACCCGGTGATCCGGAACGACCGCCATATCCATTCCGTTAGATGCATTCCAGCCGAAATCCCGCTGGAAACGCTTTTTTACTTGGCATGCCGCCCGCAAATCCTGACAATGGCGGCTCCGACAAGCCCTGGTTTCGGCGGCCTGAGACCAGAAATCATTGCCAGGACGGTGCGCGCCAATGACCCAGTTTGACGGCGAACTGTCGCCCCCGTTCACCATTGTCGAACCATCGGCCTGGCGCGCGCCGATCATTTTCAACTCGCCGCACTCCGGCTCCGTCTATCCGCAAACGTTTCTGGCGGACTCGCGCATTGATCTGGCCACGCTGCGGCGGTCCGAGGATTCGTTCATGGACGAACTCGTGACCGACCTCAGCACGCGCGGTTTTCCGGTGGTAAGCGTCAATTTTCCGCGCTCCTATGTTGACGTCAATCGTGAACCCTACGAACTCGATCCGCGCATGTTCAACGGAAGGCTGCCGAGCTTCGCCAATACCCGTTCCATGCGGGTCGCCGGCGGCCTTGGCACCATTCCGCGCGTCGTCGGCGACGGCCAGGAAATCTATACCGAGCGTCTCGACGTCAATGCCGCGCTCGACCGCATCGAAGCGCTCTACAAGCCGTATCACCGCGCGCTCCGTCGCCTCATCAACAAGGTGCATCTGGCGTTCGGCACTGTAATCCTGGTGGACTGCCATTCGATGCCGTCGGTGGGGGTCTCGCGCGACGAGCCGCCACGCCCGGATATCGTGATCGGCGATCGCTACGGCACCAGTTGCGCTGCCGCGCTGCGCGACCGCGTGGAAGACACCTTCGCCGGCCTTGGCTATTCGATCGGCCGCAACAAACCCTATGCCGGCGGCTTCATCACCGAACACTACGGCAATCCCGCGAGCGGCCTGCACGCTATTCAGATCGAACTTAACCGCGCCATCTACATGGATGAGCGCCGGCGCGAACGCGGTCCGCGGTTCGCAGCCATTGCCGCCGATTTCGCGACGCTGGCGGAAGCGCTGGCGTCATTGCCGATGCGCGATCTCGGCCCATTCCAGGCCGCCGCCGAATAGACATCCATCGTTATCGACCGGACTGGCGCCCAGCGTCCGGCACGTTTTCGGGAGAGCAACCTGACGTCCGGCTGTCGGCAGCCGGTGGACAGGCCGAAGGCAGGCAGAAAAAAGGGCCACTTGCGTTGGCAAGCGGCCCAAGTCTAGGGAGGAAACGCCCAAGGAGGGCAGCGATAGCGCGAGGCGCTACCGCACCGCATCAATATGCGACCGCGCTGCAAAAAATGCAAGATAATTTCAACATTTTCTCATGCGTTTTTTGCATAGCTGTTCTTATGAACTGATTACCCTATCTTATAAATATTCCTTTTGGTTCAATAGGATAGATAATATCATTGATTCACAATCCAACCAAATTTTGAATTTATGTTCATATGATGGCGGTTGCTCCCGTTTTTTCTGAGCTGGCGCCAAGCCTGCAAGGACTTGATTCGCCTCTCCCTCCGGCCGTTGCATCGGCCATCCGCCTGACCGATCGATCGCCAAATGGAGAGCCTGCGACGCTCCACCGATATCGCCACGGGAATGCACGGCCATGGGATCGCGGGACCGCGCGGCGTGTCGCCATCGCCAGCGGACGCGGGGCGACATCAAATCATCGAACCGAAATGTTTTGCTGGCGTTCTACGGCCAAGCCGGTATCCACATCGGTCATGCGCAAACGCCATTGAGGAGCCCCCGTGACGGTGATCGATTTTACCGCCTTCATCGACCGCCTGGCGACGGCCTCCGGCGAGACCATCCTGCCATTCTTCCGCACCTCGCTCGGCATCGACGACAAGGGCTCCAACCACGGCTTCGATCCCGTCACGGAGGCCGACCGGGGCGCCGAGGCGGTGATGCGCCGCATGATCAACGCCAGCTTTCCCCAGCACGGGATCGTCGGCGAGGAATTCGGCAACGAACGCGAGGATGCCGAGTATGTCTGGGTGCTCGACCCGATCGACGGCACCAAATCCTTCATCTCCGGCTTCCCGATCTGGGGCACGCTGATCGCACTGCTGAACCGGGGAACGCCGGTCTACGGCATGATGCATCAGCCCTATATCGGCGAACGTTTCAGCGGCGACGCCGGCTCGGCCATCTATCGCGGCGCTTCGACCAAACGCAAACTGGAGGTCCGCCGATGCGCCTCGCTGGGAGAGGCGTCGCTGTTCACCACCAGCCCGCTGCTGATGAATGACGACGATCGCGCCAGTTTCGGCCGCGTCGAGCACGACGTACGGCTGACGCGCTATGGCGGCGACTGCTACTCGTATTGCATGCTGGCCTCGGGCCATCTCGACCTGGTGATCGAGACCGAACTGAAGCCCTACGACATTGCGGCATTGATCCCGATCATCACCGGCGCGGGTGGCATCATCACCACCTGGGACGGCAAGCCGGCGCAGCAAGGCGGCCGCATCGTCGCCGCCGGCGATCCGCGCGTGCATGAAGCCGCGCTCAAGCAACTCAATCGCTGAGGCGCGATAGGAGTTATTCAAGAATCGGCGGCGCGCAGGTATCCGACCAACTGCTGCGCCGGCCGCGGCAGGGCTTTCAAGCTGCGCACGCAGATCACCAGCCGGCGCATCGCCCACGCATCCCGCAGCCCGACCCGCTTGATATTCATGGTTCTGGCACACCGCCGCGCGGCAGCCTCCGGCACCACCGCCACCCCGACGCCGGCGGCAACCATCTGGCAGATCGCATCGAAATCCTTGAGCCGGGCGCGAAACCGCAATCGCGCGCCGAGCCGCGCCACATGGGTCGCAAGGTGCGCCTGCAAAGCGCTGGTGGTCGCGAGCCCGATGAAATCCCGCTCCAGCACTTCGTTGAAGTCGATCAGGCGGCGACGCGCCAACGCGTCGTTTCCCGGCACGACAACCACCAGCGGGTCGTCGCGAAACGCAAACCGTTCGATACCTTCAGGCAATGCCGCACCGACCGCGATACCGATATCGGCGCTTCCCGCCGCGATCGCCTCGGCAATCGCGACGCTCTCGCGTTCCTCGATATCGATGCTGACATTAGGGTATGCGCGAAGGAATCCCGCCAGCGTTCGCGGCAGATGCTCCGACAGGCTGGAGGTGTTGGCGAGCAGACGAATACTGGTCTTGAGGCCGCGCGCGTAAGCTGCGAGATCGCCCTGCATAGTTGCGACCTGGTGCAGCACGACACGGGAATGATCAAGCAGGCTTGCTCCCGCCGCGGTCAGCGCCACGCCATGACGTCCGCGGGTCAAGAGCGGAACCTCGAACGCCTGCTCGAGATGCTTGATCCGCTCGCTTGCCGATGCCATTGCCAGATGCACGCGCGCCGCACCATGGGTGATGCTGCGCGCCTCGGCCACCGCCACGAACAGTTGCAGATCGACCAGATCGAACCGCACCGCGCTTTTCCTCCCGGCTCAAGATCGAGCATTCGGCTATTCCGAAGGCTAACTCCGGAACCTCCAGATTGTCGGCGGTGCGCGGATCGGTCAAGCTGCATCGATGTCAGAAACCAGTCTCGCCTTCATCTTCGCGGTGTTCCTGCTGGCCGGATTTGTCAAAGGCGTCATCGGTCTCGGCTTACCGACGGTGGCGATGGGGCTGCTGGCCACGCGGATGATTCCGGCGCACGCGCTCGCCATCGTCGTGGTTCCGGCGATCCTCACCAACATCTGGCAGACCTTCGGCGGCCCTTACCTGCGCAGCATTGTGCGTCGGCTGTGGCCGATGCTGCTCGGCCTGGTCGCCGGCATCTGGTGCGGCGCGGGCCTGATGGTCGAGCCCTATTCGCGCTACGGCTCGCTGGTACTGGGCGTGCTGCTGCTGCTGTACGGCGGCATCGGCCTGCGCAATGTCCGGTTCTATATACCGCCCCGGTTCGAAAGCTGGATCGGCGGCGGCGTCGGCGCGGTGACCGGCGTCCTCGCCGCGGCGACCGGGGTTCAGGTCATCCCGGCAACGCCGTTCATGCAGGCAATCGGACTCGACAAAGACGAACTGGTGCAGGCGCTGGGGGTGTTCTTCACCACCTCCACCGTAGCGCTCGCATTCGGGCTGGCGGATGCCGGCCTGCTCAACGTCTCGGTGGCGGTGCCGGGGCTGCTGGCGCTGGCGGCAGGCTTTGCAGGCATGTTCGTCGGCCAGACCGTGCGCACCCGGATGGACCCGCCGACCTTTCGCCGCTGGTTCCTGATCGGCATGGCAGCGCTCGGCCTTTATCTCGCCGGCGAGGCCGCGCTCAAGATCTTCGTCTGAGTTGCCTACCGCGCGTCGAGCAACGCGACGCGAATGCCGAGATAGACGAACATCGCGCCGATGCCACGGTTGATCCAGCGTATCATCGCCCCGGACTGGCGCATGCGCGTCGCAACCCTGGCGGCGAAGGCCGCGACCCCGAGGCACCAAAGCGTGCCATTGAAGACGAAGATCAAGCCGAGCAGCAGGAAAGCCCACGATTTGGCGGGGGCGCCGGCTTCCACGAACTGCGGCAGGAAAGCCAAAAAGAACAGAGCAATCTTCGGATTGAGAATGTTGGTCAACGCACCCTGCCAGAACACCTGACGCAACGTGACCGGCTGCACGCCGGCACGCGCGCCGGAGGCGGCATCGCCGCGCGACAACAGCATCCGGACGCCCATGTAGCAGAGGTAGGCGCCTCCAATCAGCTTCACCGCCATGAACGCGGTGGACGACGCCGCGAGCAACGCCGAAAGCCCAACCGCGGCGGCAAAGACATGGACCAGACATCCGCATCCGATGCCGAGCGCAGCCACGACGCCTCCCCGCCATCCAATCTGCATGCTGCGCGCGGTGATGTAGGCGTTGTCCGGCCCCGGCGTGACGTTGAGCAACAAACCGGCTGCAATGAACAACCAGAAATCATGAATGCCGAGCATGCCCTTCCACCCATTCGAGTGAGACGTTTGACGCTGCCATTATTCCCAAATTCTAGGCTGTAGTGACGATTTAACGATTGGGGATTCCCACGGTTCTGCAAATCAGATTCAACGCTGGCTTTTGGAGGCTGGCGATGGACGGCGAGGTTTTGCGCGACGATCAATGGGAGAAGGTTGCA